>Ga0256839_1000722_pt1 | contig 42423 bp, 34 predicted proteins | sample 354166metaG_FD_185968 | JGI IMG/M metagenome (GOLD analysis project Ga0256839, IMG submission 185968) | Hydrothermal vent microbial communities from Mid Atlantic Ridge, Atlantic Ocean - 354-166 | ecosystem: Environmental > Aquatic > Marine > Hydrothermal vents | place: Atlantic Ocean: Mid...
CGTCGTGCTTCTTCTTCTCTTTTACGCCTTGCTTCTTCTTCGCGTTTTTTGCGCAGAGCTACAGCTTCGGGGTCTTCCGTCTTGATTACTTCTTTTTGTGGTTCGGGCTCGGCCTCAGGTGGTTGAGGCGTAGTGTGCGGTTCGGGCTCAGGTACTTCTTCCGGTTCGGGTGGTTGAGGTTCAGGCAACTCTTCTTCTACAGTTTCCTGTTGTTGGGCGGGAGCTGCTTGTTCTTCACCCTGCCCTATGTCGGGTAGGCCTAAGTTGACCAAAATGCCTTCCTGGCCTGGCGGTGGATCGGGATATTTGAGTAGCGGCACGAATAGAAGGATGAGCAACAGTAGGTGTACTAATGCACTAATGCGCTGAGCTTTGCGCTTGTTTTTTTCTTCATCGCGGAGAAGGAATTCCTGCGTACTCATAGCGAAAGGTTTCAAACAGAACGAGGCATTGGGCCTTTTGTTATAGCTATGTATGTATTCTATTGTTGTGGGGTTAATATGCCATTGATATCAAGGCGCATGGCAATATCCATCACAGCGACTACGTGTTCTACAGGAGTGTGCTTATCAGGCGATATGGTAATGTTGAACTTGCCATTTCGGTGGCGATTAGCTCTGCGGCGCAGTTCTGTTTCTAAACGTGGTAGGCTGATGCGTTTGCCGTTGAGATAAAACCGACCTCGTCGATCGATGCGTACGTCGTCGAGTCGTTTGGTGGACTGAATTTTAGCATTAGAAGATCCTGGCAGTTTCAAGTTCAATGCGTTGGGAGCTACCAGCGAGCTGGTGAGCATGAAGAAAATGAGTAGTAGGAAGATGATGTCCGTCAGTGAGGACATGTTGAACTCTGCAATGACTTGGTTTCGCCTTTTTAAACTCATGTAGTTGTGTTTTTTGCAAAAGCAGCTTTAACCTTTGGATTTTTTCTTTGGCTTGGTAGCAATGATAGCCCGTGCCCGTAGTCGGGCTGCGATCTCCATGACTTCGGTGACGTACTCAAAGGGGACACCCTTTTCTGCCACAATCGTTACGGTAGCGTTTTGGGGGTTGTCCATTTTGCGCAGTTCAGTGCGCAAAGCGCGCTGAAGAATGCTTTTGCGGATGGGCTTGCTATTGAGCGTGAATCGGCCCTGCTTGTCGATGGTGACCACAGCAGACATAGCCGCTACCGTTTTTGACTCGGCCTCAGGCAGGTCGAAAGGCTCTATGCGTACCAGTGTGGAAGTGAGCATAAAGAAGATCAGCAGCAGAAAAATAATGTCGGTCAATGACGACATGCTGAACTCTGCACTGACCTTGTTTCGCTTTTTGAATGCCATAAATACTTGGGATTTAATCGCGAGGCAAGTGTCATACAGTGGGTTCTTGGAGCATATCCATGAACTCTACGGCTGTGCGCTCCATTTTGAACATCACTTTATCTACATTGGCTACCAAGATGTTGTAACCGATAAATGAAAGGATACCTACAAACAAGCCAAAGGCCGTGGTGAGCAAGGCCTGATAAATACCACCTGCCAACAAGTCGGGTGTGACGTTTTGTTGTGTGGACATTTCGTAAAAAGCCATGATCATACCTGTAACAGTGCCAAAAAAGCCAATCATGGGTGCAGCCCCTGCGATGCTGGCTAGAGTAGAAAGCCCCTTTTCAAGTTTAAACACCTCCAGGTCACCTACGTTTTCGATAGCTTTGTCAATGTCGTGCAAAGGCTTGCCAATGCGCATCAGCCCTTTTTCTACCATGCGGGCCATGGGGCTATCGGTATTTTGGCACAAGGCTCGCGCTGCTTGGATGTTGCCTGCAGCCACGTTCATGCGGATATTGTTCATAAAGTTCTCATCTATGCGGCCTGCTTTCTTGATCGTCAGATAGCGCTCGATGAAAATAGAAAGCGCAATAAAGGCCAGTACAAACAGTACAGCGATAATAATGATGCCCAGCGGGCCACTTTCTAAGATGACATCGATCAGACCTTGGGATTTTATTTCCGATTCGAGTTCAGCAGTTTGAAACAAGAACAGCATAGTGATTGATGATTTATCAGTTTTCACAATAGTGTATGCCTGACGTTAGGGCAGTAGCTTGTTACAACGAAATAAGGTCTTTCATAGAGACCTTGTTCGAATAGAACTGTGTAACGCTACAGTACCCATAGCTTGTACATATGAGCAGATGTGGGTAAAAGCGATGCGAAATTTACGCGATTTTTTGGCTTGCCCAAGCTGTCAGGATAGGAAAGACGTTTTAGCACTTTGCGCAGTGGTGAATAAACAGACTAAAACGCTTGATAGTGCGGGTTATGTAGGGGGAAAGAAAAACATGTGATACCTAACAACAGGCCTGATGTTGTAGATGCCCACAGCATCAGGCCTGTCGGGGTGAGAGGATTCGAACCTCCGGCCTCTACGTCCCGAACGTAGCGCTCTAACCGGGCTGAGCTACACCCCGAAAAGTAGAGCCACCCAGGGGACTCGAACCCCCGACCTACGCATTACGAGTGCGTCGCTCTACCAGCTGAGCTAGGGTGGCAGTCGCCTCTGCTGTCGAAGCGGCTGCAAATATACGCCTACAAAAAATTTTTTGCAGCATGTATGCGTATTTTTTGACATCTCATAGTTGTGGGCTTAGTGAGTTGCCTCTCCAACGTGTCATGCAGTTTAAGCGGATAGGAGGATAACAAGTTGAATTGGGCGTAAATTTGCGCATTTTAGTTGCAGCAAGTATTTTGCTATGATCTCAGCTACTAATATTACGGTCCGTTACGGCGATCGCGTGCTGTTCGATAACGTTTCGTTGACCATTGACAAGCAAGACAAGATAGGTTTGGTAGGTCGCAATGGTGCGGGAAAATCGACCTTGCTACACATCTTGGCCAAACGCCGTTTGCCCGATAAAGGGCAAGTGCGCTGGCCTAAAGATGCTCGAGTGGTGCTGCTTACGCAAGATCTTAGCCTTGATCCCAATGCTACTGTATTGCAAGAGGCCATGAAGGCCTTTGCTGATATCCAGCAAATTGAGGCCAAGCTCGAGCTGTTACAAGAACAGATAGCCGAACGTACCGATTACGAATCGGAAAGCTACCAGGCTTTACTCGATAAAGTCGCCCAACTTAATGAGCATCTGTCTTATATGGATCACGGCAGTGCAGAAGGGCAGGCTGAGCGCGTATTGCGTGGATTGGGGTTTGCCCCAGAGGAGCTGCATCGCCCTGTGCGCACCTTTTCAGGAGGATGGCAAATGCGCGTTGAGCTGGCGAGAATCTTGCTAAGCCGCCCTGACTACCTGTTACTCGATGAACCTACCAACCACCTCGACATTGAAGCCATTCTGTGGCTGGAGGGCTTTCTCAAACAATATCCAGGGGCTGTAGTGCTTATCTCCCACGACAAACAATTCCTCGACAATGTTACTCGCCGTACTATCGAGATCGAACTGGGTAAAGTATATGACTACAAGGCGTCGTGGAGCACCTACTTGAAGTTGCGTGCTGAACGTCGGGAAAAACTTCAAGCAGCTTATGAAAACCAACAGCGCCTCATCGCGCAACGCGAACGCACTATCAATCGCTTCATAGCCAAAGCCACCAAAGCGCGTATGGCCCAATCGATGCAAAAGCAGCTCGACAAAATGGAGCGCATTGAGGTGGAGCAAACCGATAGGCGTAATATGAAACTGCGCTTTGCCCCAGCACCGCGCTCGGGGCAGGTGGTGGCTGAGGCCAAAAACTTGAGCAAGTATTATGGCAATAAACGCGTGTTGGAGGGGATTGACTTGCGCATTGAGCGTGGCCAGCGCGTGGCGTTTGTGGGGCAAAACGGCCAAGGGAAAACGACTTTGGCTCGTATTATCGTAGGCGAAATAGCACCTACCAGTGGTGAAATGGTCTTGGGGCATCACGTCCAGATTGGCTATTACGCGCAAAGCCAAAGTGAAGTGCTCGATACCGATGAGACAGTACTACAGACTATGGAGCGCCAAGCTCCTGAAGCCTTGCGCCCGAGGGTGCGTACCATTTTGGGTTCTTTTATGTTCAGTGGTGAAGACGTGGATAAAAAAGTGCGCGTATTATCTGGTGGTGAACGGGCGCGACTGGCTTTAGCTTGCCTCCTACTCAAGCCCTTCAACTTGCTGATACTCGATGAGCCCACCAACCATTTGGATATACCTGCTAAAGAAGTACTCAAAGAGGCATTGCAACAATACGATGGTACCCTGATCGTCATATCGCACGATCGAGACTTTCTCTCAGGCCTTACTCATCGCACTATAGAATTCCGAGACCATCGACTGCACGAGTACCTCGGCGACATCAATTACTTTCTTGAAAAACGACAGCTTGACAACATGAGACAAGTGGAGCAACGGCGTGTCCACCCTGTGGGTCAGCAATCGTCAAAAAAGGCAGATTATGGCCCAGCCTGGTACGAACAGCGCAAGCGATTGTTGCGCGCCGTGCAAAATGCCGAGCGCAAGATCGAACGCATGGAACAAGAGTTGGCTTCACTCGAAGTGCAAATGGCCGATCCGAAGTTTTACGAACACCCCAATCACCGACAACTATTGAAACAGTATCAACAACTCAAAGAACAGCTCGACCAAGCAATGGAAGCTTGGGAGGAAGCTCAAACAAAGTTGGAAGATTTTGATGGCTGAATGCTATAGCCCTTGCCAATATTACATTCCTAACCAAATGATAAAGCCATGTTGGAATTGCTCGAAACCTATAAGAAAAAAGTACCTCATATTGTGTTCGAATGGCATGACACAGAGACAGAAGCCCGAGGATGGATCGTGATCAACTCTTTGCGCAATGGTGCGGCAGGAGGAGGCACGCGCATGCGTAAGGGCCTGACCAAAGAGGAAGTAATATCTCTTGCCAAAGTGATGGAGATCAAGTTTTCTGTAGCAGGCCCCCCTATTGGTGGTGCTAAGTCGGGTATTGATTTTGACCCCAATGATCCGCGCCGAATGGAAGTACTACGCCGCTGGTACCGGGCTGTGTTGCCTATACTTAAGTACTACTATGGTACAGGTGGTGATCTCAATGTAGACGAACTAAAAGACGTCATTCCTCTGACAGAAGAGCTGGGTCTTTGGCATCCTCAAGAGGGAATCGTCAATGGGCATCTGCACGCCAACGATGGGGCCAAGATTAAAATTTTAGGGCAACTACGCCATGGATGTGCCAAAGTGGTGGAAGACCCACAGTATGCACCACCCAGCACGCGCAAATATGCCGTAGCTGATTTGATCACGGGCTTTGGTGTGGCCGAATCTGTGCGGCACTATTACGACTTATTTCAAGGCCAAACATTGGAGGGGAAAAGTGCCATCATTCAGGGATGGGGCAATGTGGCCTCAGCAGCAGGCTATTACCTGGCGCGTCGCGGAGTGCGCATCAAGGGAATTATCGATCGAGTAGGTGGTGTATGGAAAGAGGAAGGCTTTGCGCTCGACGAAATCATTCAGCTTTTTGTGGCGAAGAAAGGCAATACACTTCACAGCGATCAGCTCATCCCTTTCGAGCAGATGAATCGAAAAATCTGGGCGGGTAGTGCGGAAATTTTCATTCCAGGCGCTGCTTCCAAAATCGTTATGCCCCATCAGATCCATCAATTGATGGACTCTGGCTTGAAGGTGGTCGCATGTGGTGCCAATGTGCCCTTTACTGACGATGAAGTGTTTTTCGGACCTACGGCAATGGCAGTAGATTGCCGAATTGGTCTAATTCCCGACTTTATTGCTAATTGCGGTATGGCAAGAGTGTTTGCCTATCTAATGCAGCCCGATGTAGAAATGACAGATAGAGCCATTTTTGAAGATGTGTCGCAAACGATACGGCGTGCTTTGTTGGAGGTGAGACAACAACAGCTAGCTCCTACAGGTATTGCAGCCCGTGCCTTAGAGCTAGCGTTGCGCAAACTGCTTGAAAAAACTACAGAAACATTCGTTTGATGAAAAAATGGTTTAATATTTGCTGTGCTGAAAATGAGTTTCTGATTGGCAGTGATGTATGCAATAATTGCATTAAAATGTTGTAGGTATGACAATGCTATTGAAGGTGTCTAAATGCGAAAGGATGTAGTTTTTGGGTTAAAGTGAAAAATCATATTTTGCAAAGTGCAACAGATGTGAGCCCTTGACGTATATTTGCCAAACGAATCAGATAAAGGTTTATATAACTTAGATTTGCCAACAAATCATATTCCCAATCTCAAAAATCGTTATCCCTATGACCAGGCTTTTTAGGTTAGGTGCAAGTATAGTTAGCCTGTGGCTGTTGGGGAGCCTATCCCTTTTAGCTCAGGATGCAGCTACGGCTGCAAGTGGTGGTGGCTATACGGCCACTCCGCCTGATATGTGGGAAGTAGGTATCCATGTTGGCCCAATGTTGGGCTTTACCGATATCCAATATTCCCCAAGTATTGGTGGCGGTTTTCACGTGCGTCGGGCGCTCGATTATGTGTTTTCATTGCGTTTCGATGCACTGTATGGTACCTATAAAGGCAGCGATGCCGATGGGTCGCACACGACAGACTACATGTCAGGGGCGCTACAATTGCTCATGTCGGTCAATAACTTGAAGTGGAATGGCGTGTCGAAGCGTCGGTCCAACCTGTATATCTTCTTTGGCATGGGGGGCAATACCTTCAAAGTGAGCAATGTGACTGGCAATGCTATTGCGATAGGCTATAGGCCCATGTACCACATCGAGGCAGGGGCTGGTGCTTCTGTGCGCGTGACTGATCGGTTCAATATAGGAGCTGATTTAAAGGGAGCTGTTTTCGTAGGGGCAGGTGCCCGTGGCGACTTGCTCGATGGCTATCGCGATGCAGAAGACTACGACATGCCCATATACGGTAGCATACGCATGAACTTCAACATTGGCAATAAAGAGAAAAAAGCAGAACCCCTTTATTGGGTCAATCCCTTGGACATAGTACTTAACGACATCAGCGAGCTGAAAGAGCGCCCCAAGTTTGACTTGGCCGATAGTGATGGCGATGGTGTGCTCGACGTGGTGGACGAAGAACCCAATACGCCACCCAATGTGCCAGTAGATACCAGAGGCCGTACCTTGGACAGCGATGGCGATGGCATTGCAGACTATATGGATCAAGAGCCATTCTCACCCCCAGGTTACAATGTAGATCAAAATGGCGTAGCCCAAGTGCCCGACTACGTCACGCGGGAAGAAGTACGAGAGCTTGTGACCCAAGAAGTAGCTAAAAACTTCACAGATGCGCGAGGTCGCAAAAGCCGTGCTTTGGCTAACTGGTTCTTGCCCATGGTACACTTCGACGTGGATAGCTATCAAGTGCGCGAAGAAGATTACGAGGCACTGGCCGCAGTAGCTCAAGTGATGCGTGCCAACCCCGAGTTGCGCATTGTCGTGACGGGCTATGCTGACAAGACGGGCTCTGAGGTATACAATAACATCTTGTCGTATCGCCGTGCCAAGGCTGTCGTTGATGTATTGGTCAATCAGTTTGGCATTCCTCGCGAGCGCCTTATCCTGCGCTACGGTGGCGAAAACAATGCGTTGGTACCAGTAACGGGTAGTAGTTTTATGAATCGCCGCGTAGAATTTACTGTAGCTACAGATGAAACGGAAATGGCCATGCCCAATATCAATGGAAATGGTCGTTTCAGTGGTAGCCGTGATTCAGGATATTGATAAATAACAAACATGCGAAACTGAGGTTGTTCGTTTAACCTCAACCTACGCCCTCGGCACTGTGGTGTCGGGGGCGTTTCTTATGAAAGCATGCCCGTTATGGCCTGCAATGCCAAAAGTCATCGCTCATAGTGCAAAATGCGCACTCCTTTTTGTTGGCAAAGTACCTTTGTTATTGCATGATCGTAAAAGAGCAAAGTGTATCATCATTTTGCTCAATTTATTGGCGTGAAAATCTCGATCTATGGACCTTCAGCGAATGGCTGCTTATGTCGAGCGTTTAGAAGGTGATATCCATCTGGTCTTGCCTCGGTTTTTTGCCAAAGCAGGCAAAAAAACCGTACATGACTTCAGAGTGAGTGTGAAGCGCTTGCGTGCGGTGTGTGCACTGCTTGAAGGTACATTAGATGCCTTTTCTTCAGAAGAGGTAGAATTGCTGTTGTGCCCTTTGTATAAACGCGCAGGAGAGGTGCGCAAATGGCAGCTTATTTACCAGCGCCTACATCAGTTGGAAGCACGGCACCACGCAGCAAGTACATGGGCCGTTTTGGCAAAAAAGCAAAAACAACATGCTATTGATGCATTGATCGCTTTGGCTAATGGCTTTAATATCACGCCTTTGCGCGCTACCTGTGCTGCGGCGCGCAGCCGACTGATTCACCTCGATATACCTCGATTTGCCTATGCATTGGACCATTATTGGGACGACCAGCTCAGGTCGTTGCATGCTTGTTATGTGCAGCGATCGCAAGTGGAAAAAAGCTGGCATGAGGCAAGACGCCTGCTCAAACAATTGATCTATCAGATAGAGCTACTACATGTAGCAATGCCTACGGTAGTGCTACCTAAAGATCTTGTCAAAGAGTTGAAAAAACACCAAGATCAGTTGGGCAAATGGCATGATGCTTACCAGATATGGACCACCTTACTACAGATGGGCCTAGAGGATGCTGCTTTGGCTGATGTATTCGAACGCCGCCTGGAGCGCCAGTGGTCGAGGGCTACTCGTTTTTTTGAAGCTTGGCCGCATCTGCGCGAGTCGCTGCGAGCTTTGGGTAAGGCCTATGCACAATCCGCACAACAGGTACCTACACCTGCGATGCACAAGCATAAAAGTGGAAAAAGATTGCGCGAGTCGATATTTCCCAAAAACCTGAATGATTTATTGCGCTGAACTCTTTTAGTGTTGCTTTAAACACCTTGTTTTCAAGTGAATGTAAGTGTATGATTATGGCGTGTTCAGCCGAACAAGTACAGTTGCCACACGCTCCTAAAAAGCCTTTCCTTGTTTTAATAGGTGGCCTGCCTGGCACGGGCAAGACGACCTTAGCTAAAAAACTTGCCCATCGGCTTCGTGCGCAGCATCTCAATAGCGATATTTTGCGCGATCGCTTGCACAAGCGCGGCCAATACGATGAGTTTACCAAGCAGACGATCTATGATGCCCTCGTATGGGCTACGCGCAATTACTTGCGTGCGGGGCGGCCTGTAGTGGTCGATGCCACCTTTTACAAGCGTGCTCTTAGAGCACCCTTTGTCCAGATGGCACAACAGTTAGGCATACCTGTAGCATGGATCTTGCTCACAGCACCTGAAGAGGTAGTCGCGGCTCGCGTATCGCAAAAGCGCCCTTATAGCGAAGCCGATTTTTCGGTGTACCGAAAAGTCAAGCAAGATTTTGAGCCTTTGGATACACCTCATTTAGTATTAAATACTTGCACTACTGCCGATGCCCTATTGTTCCAGGCCCTTCAATTTGTATATGAGACCTTGTCTTGACAGTAAATGTAATCCTGAGCTCCACAACGCATGCCATGACCAATACAGATATCCAACAGATCATCGAACGGAGGGCATGGCCTGGCAATGCCCCATTACAGGCCATGCATGAGACGCATATCTCTTGGGTATTAGTTACCTCAGCATTTGCCTGGAAGATCAAAAAACCCGTTCGCTTTTCCTTCTTAGACTTTTCCACCTTGGAGCTGCGCCACAAGTATTGCATGCGAGAAGTAGTGCTCAATAGCCGCTTGAGCAAGGATGTGTACTTGGGAGTAGTGCCCGTGCGCCAGCACAAACGACAATTGCAAATTGGCGGTACACAGGGCACTGTAGTGGATTATGCGGTGCAAATGAAAACACTCGATGCCTCCCGCCGTATGGATCTGCTGGTCGAGCAACAGGCGGTGAGCGATGCCCAGCTGAGACAACTGGCTCAGACGATCGCCGCATTTCACCTACGTGCCGAACGCGTAGCCCAACCTGTCAGTGCTGCGTTGCTATACGAAGAGTTTGCCGATCTATTGGAGGTGCAATCTATTTTGTCCTCTTTCTTTGATACTGCAACTGTGGCGCGTTTTGCACAGGCTGTAGCTTTTGCCAAAACCTGGCTCGACCAACATGCTGATCACTTTATAGATCGCTTTCATATGGGTTGGGTGGTCGATGGCCATGGCGACTTGCATACGCGCAATATCTTTTTGCTCGAACAGCCCGTAATCTTTGATTGCATCGAGTTTAATGATGGCCTGCGGCAACTCGACGTGCTCAACGAAATGGCATTTCTTGGCATGGACCTCAACTACTACGGTGCCCCTCAGCTCGAACGAAAGTTGATGCACTATTACCTCTATTATTTTCCGTGCATTAGATCGCAGATCGATTGGCGATTATATCGCTTTTTCAAATGGTATAGGGCCAATGTGCGCTTAAAGGTGTATTGCCTGTCGTTTCGGCCCGATGAGGATCCAGCCCCCCAACAAGTGGAAAAATTGCATCGCTATGCGCAATTGTTTTTTCATTATTTCGAGCGCTTGCGCCATCCACACGGCTCATAACCTTGGGCATATCCAGGTACATTGTGCATATCAGATTATTTGAAAACGCTCTTTTGTGGCAATCTTTTTGGAAGGTAGGAGGTTGTTTGTACAAAGGATGTAATCATTACTAGCTGTGCAATTTGTTTTTTTGCAAATGATCCTGTGTCTGATCGGATAAGGTGTAACTTGCACGCATAACATAGTTTGGATTATGAGCGCACAGAGCAACTACCAACTTCTAATCGAAAAGCTGGATCGGTTTATCCGCCGCTATTACATCAACCAGCTTATTCGGGGCAGCTTGTATACCGTTGGCTTGTTGGGAGGGCTGTTTTTGGCGTTCAGCATAGCTGAATACTATTTGTACTTTCCTAGCCATGTACGCAAGTTGCTGTTTTGGTCGTACGTACTCATCGCTGTTGGGGCGCTGACAGGATGGGTGGGGTTGCCTTTGTTGCGTTATTTCCGTTTGGGGCAAGTGATCTCGCACGAGCAAGCAGCGCTTATCATTGGGCGCCATTTTAGCAACGTACAGGATAAGTTGCTCAACATTCTGCAGCTGCGCAGTCAGATGGACAGCGCTACGAGCAAAGCACTGATAGAGGCTAGTATCGAGCAGAAGTCCGAGGCTATAAAATTGGTGCCTTTTCAAAAGGCAATCGATCTGGGGCAGAATAAAAAATACTTGCGCTATGCTTTGCCGCCAGTGCTGCTATTGCTGCTCATACTGTTGATCAATGCCAACCTCATTACAGATAGTACGCGCCGCATCATCCAAAATGATAAGGAGTTCGAACGCCCTGCACCTTTTTACTTCCTGCTTCCTCAGCAGGCAGCGTTGCGCGTGGTGCAATACGAAGATTTTCCCCTTTCGGTAAAAGTAGAAGGCGAAGTGCTGCCTCAAGAGGTATTTATCGAGGTAGAGGGATATCCCTACCGGATGAAACGCCAATCGGCTGATACATTTACATGGATGTTCAACAACGTGCAGCAAGATACGCGCTTTCGGCTTGTAGCAGGTCGTGTGAGTTCGCCCACTTATGTGCTCGAAGTATTGCGCAAACCTAATATTGCTGGTTTTGAAGTCAAGCTCGACTATCCAGCCTATACAGGCCGTAAAGACGAAGTGTTGCAGAGTATAGGCGATTTGGTGGTACCTGCCGGCACACAGGTGGAATGGGTGTTTGAAACGCGCTTTACCAACCAGATCGCATTAGCTTTCGAACAAGAGCCCCAGTTGGCTTTGGCCAAACGCATCGGTGAAGGGTTATTTGCTTTTCGCAAAAAGGCGATGAACACCCAGGCATATAAGCTGTACGTATCAAATGAAGACTTGCCACGTGCCGACAGCGTCAGCTATGTGCTCAGCGTAGTGCCTGACCAATATCCGGTTATTTCGGTAACCTCTTTTAAGGACAGTAGCCTTCAAAACGTCATCTACTTTGTAGGAGATGCCACAGACGACTATGGCTTGCGCAGGCTCACTTTCAACTATCGCATCCATCGGGCAGAAGGTGCTACAGATCCCCCCCCCCAGCAGATAGAGGTGATGCAACCCAAAGACAAAGCCGTCCAATATACTTGGACATGGGACTTGAGCCAGTTAGCTCTCCAGCCAGGCGATGAAGTCACCTATTACTTCGAAGTATGGGACAACGACCAGGTGAATGGCAGCAAGTCGTCGCGCACGACGCTTATGGTACATGCTATGCCCACTCAAGAAGAATTGGAAGCGCAGGCTGAAGCAAATAACGAAAAGATAAAGGAGCAGTTGCGCAAGGCTATTGAAGAGAGCAAAAAGGTGCAAGAAGAGCTCAAAAAGCTGCGCGAACGCATGCTGCAAGAAAAGGAAATCGACTGGCAAATGCGCAAGGAGTTGGAGCGCTTGCTCGACAAACACAAAACACTTCAGCAACGCATCGAAGAAGCCAAAAGAGCATTTGAAGAAAACAAACAAAAACAGTCACCTACCGATGAATCTTTACAACAAAAGCAAGAGCAGCTTGAATCACTCTTCGAAGAAGTTATGGATGAAAAAACCGAAGAGCTGCTCAAGCAGCTCGAAGAGCTGATGGAAAAACTCGAAAAAGAAGGTGCTCTGGACATGATCGAGCAGATGGAGTTCACTGATGAAGAAATGGAAATGGAACTAGATCGCCTGCTCGAATTGTTCAAAGAGCTAGAAGTATCGCACGAAATATCTAAGACTGTAGAAAAACTCGAAGAGCTGGCCCAAGAACAAGAGCAACTCAGCGAACAAACAGAGCAAACGCCCCAAGGGGATGACCAAAGGCAGCAAGAATTACAAGAAAAGCAACAAGATATAAACGAGCAATTCGAACAGCTCCAAGAGCAAGTTGAAGAACTAATCGAGAAAAACGAACAGCTCGAGCGACCTAAAGACTTAGGGCAGCCTCAGGAGCAAATGGAAGACATAGAACAAGACCTCAACGACTCACAACAGCAGCTTCAGCAGCAGCAGAACCAAAAGGCTGCCCAAAAGCAAAAGCAAGCAGCGCAGAAGATGAAGCAGATGGCTCAACAGATGGCTAGTCAGATGCAAGCGCAGGCCATGCAGCAAATGCAAGAAGATATGGAGAGCCTGCGCCAGCTGCTGGAAAACTTGGTAAGCTTGTCGTTTGAGCAGGAAGACCTCATAGGAGCTTTTGGAGCGGCTACACCCAATACACCTCACTATGTAACGCTTGTACAGGACCAATTTCGCATCAAGGAAGATTTTCGCATTGTAGAAGATAGCCTACAGGCATTGTCCAAGCGTGTGTTTCAAATAGAGAGCTTTGTCACGGAAAAGGTAAGTGAAGTCAAGCAGCACCTCCAGCATACCATTGGCGAGCTCGAAGAAAGGCGCATTCCACAGGCATTGGAGCATCAGCAGTATGTGATGAAAAACCTCAACGATCTGGCACTGATGCTTAGCGAAGTGATGGAGCAGATGCAGCAGCAGATGGCCGGCATGATGGCTGGGGCACAGATGTGTACCAAGCCAGGAGGAGCAGGCAAAGAGGGCAATGTGCCCATGGATAAAATCACGCAGGGGCAAAAAGAACTCGGTGAGCAAATGCGCCAGATGCGACAACGCATGCAACAGGGACAAGGAGGTAGTAGTGAAGAGTTTGCCAAAATGGCTGCTCGGCAGGCCGCTTTGCGAGAGGCACTCCGACAAAAACAGAAAGAATTGCAACAACAAGGCAAAGGCTCTAAAGAGCTGCAGAAACTCATTGAGGAGATGGATCGCATAGAGACCGACCTGGTCAACAAGCGACTAACCAATGAGATGTTGCGCCGTCAGCAGGAAATCCTCACACGCCTGCTCGAAGCTGAGCGGGCTGAGCGCGAACGCGAATACGACAATCAGCGCCAAGCCGAGACAGCTAAAACCGTAGAACGCAAGTTACCACCCGAATTAGAGGCGTATTTGCGCAAGCGCAAAGCTCAAATCGAAGCTTTTCGCACTGTGTCGCCTGCGCTTAAACCCTACTATCGCACTCTGGTAGAAACGTATTTGCGCCAACTCAAACAGCAGCAAAGCCGTGGATGAGCATCCGTAAGTGAGCAATTCCACTATTACAATATTTGTTTACAAGCCTCATACAGATCGCCCCAACCCTTGCGCTGACGTACTACCGTTTCGAGGTATTCCAACCACACTTCGCGGTCGTGACGGGGATCTTGTACAATGGCGCCCGTCATGCCTGCCGCCAGTTCCTCAGCACCCACTGTGCCCGAGCCAAAGTGGAGTGCCAGTGCTTGACCGTGCTGTATGACCGATATTGCTTCAGCAGTGCTCAATGTGGAGGAGGGCGACTTGAGCTTTGTACGCCCATCTTCGGTTTGCCCACTGCGTAGCTCTCTGAAAATAGTCACTAAGCGCTTGATCTGTGCTATGGGGGCTGCCTCAGGAGGGAGCTGCAGGGATTGGCCTAACTGTGCGATGCGCGCTTGCACGATTTTCACCTCTTCGTCAAAGCGTTCGGGTAGTGGCATCACTACTGTATTGAAACGGCGACGCAAGGCACTGGACAATTCGTTGACGCCTCGATCTCGGTCGTTGGCTGTAGCGATGAGGTTGAAGCCGCGCTGCGCCTGTACCTCGATGTTGAGCTCGGGAATGGGTAGGGCTTTTTCCGAAAGGATCGTAATTAGTGCATCTTGCACATCTGAGGGGATACGCGTCAACTCTTCCACGCGTACAATCTTTCCTTGGCGCATGCCTTCCATTACAGGGCTGGGGACCAATGCCTTTGCCGAAGGCCCTTCTGCAATGAGTCGCGCATAGTTCCAGCCATAGCGCAACATCGACTCATCCATACCAGCCGTGCCTTGTATTAGTAGTGTAGAATCGCCACTGATGGCTGCAGCCAGATGTTCTGATACCCATGTTTTGGCCGTTCCGGGTACTCCTGTCAGCAGCAGTGCACGATTGGTGGCCAAAGTGGCTACGGCTGTTTCAATGAGTCGGCGGCTGCCAAAGTATTTAGGCGCGATGTGGGTGCCATCGGGCAGTGTGGTACCCATAAGGTAGTCAACTACTGCGCGCGGCGAACGATGCCAGTGTGTGGGGCGAGGGTGTGTGTCGAAGCGCGCTATAGCTTCCAGCTCATGGGCAAAGGCTTGTTCTGCGTGTGGCCTGATGATGTGTGACTGTTCAGTCATGGTTTTTTGTTTGGCCTTTCGGCAAATTTAATAGCTCAGCACGGTACTCGTGCAAAGCGCATTTTTACCAGGCAATGTATACCAACCTAATGCGATTGCGGCGTTCGCTGGGCGCTATTAACGCATTGGCAGCTGTTTGCATGGCATCGCGAAAGCGAATCTTGAGGTCTAACCCTTCAGTGCTCATCACACTATTGCGGTCGAAGTGCCCATCAGGGCGCAAGACGTACTCGCTTACCGTCGCGCCGTATTTAATCTCATCGTTGAAAACAAGGCGTAGCGCAGCTGGCGCTTTCATGAGGAAGTAAGAAGAATATACGCCCAAATCGTCTTGGGAGTATTGCTTTTTGTACAGCACTTCGCGCCAATGACGCTGCCCATTAGGATGAAACGATTGGACCACAATGTTGTCGAAGTAGTAGTCGGTGATATTGCGGTATCGAGCGGCATAGGTCGATACAATCGAATTGGAGGCATAACGCCTAAACTCTTTGTATTGCTCGAAAAAAACCACTACGCCACCATCTCGTCTTAAGACTAGATCGCGCACTTTGATGTCAGCAATAAACTCCCTTCTGTTTTTGGGCTTTTCTAACAACCTGCTGATAAAGGCCTCGTCGAACTCGTCGTATGCCATCCGAAAAGTGTCAGGACGTAGTGTCGTGAATGTAAGCATGAAAGCGCCTTCCGCACGGCTGATATGGGTTTGGCTGTAGAGCCCTGCCCCTACCAGTCGATTGTTAATGTGGTCATAGTCGAATAGCACGTCGTAGGTGAGTATATCTGGCAATGCAATGCGCAGCAAACTAGGGTGTAATTGCCCCTCGCGCATGGTGAATATGCGCAAGTGGTGCTGTTCGATGTAGGGCTTTCTATTCTTGAGCTCAAAGATGGCAAACATCTGCCCTTGATCCGTAATTACTGCTTGGCGAAAGTCGCGCCCGGGCACAATTTCGTCGAATGCCAGCTGGGTAGTCCATAGTAATTTCATGTCCGTGATGCGCACCGCAAAAGCATTAAAACGCATTGCCGTGTCGAACCAATGGATCAGACAAATCTGTTTATTGCGCGAGACAGCTGTTTCAAAAGGTGGTGTAGTCAGGAGATTGCCTAAGTCGAAAACCGTCAGAGAGTCGATTAGTAGCCCACCAGGGCTGTATTTGTGCAACTTCAAATGAGTAGCACCTGCTACGCGGTGGCGATAAAGTATGGCAAACCAATCCGTATGGGGAAACACTTCGATCACTTCTGGACGGCGCTTGTCCAGCTCGAGCGTACGCATCCATTGTTGTCGCAGTTGTCGGTCAAAGCTGTGTATCTCATAGTGATTGGATTTTTCCACTAATAGCAATATCTGACCGTGTAATTCGCCCAGCAAAGCATATAAGCCCTCATTGTTGACCACAATCTCTTCCGATATGGTCACAGTTTGTGCCGAGACAAATGCTATAGGACATGTGGTGAGCCACAGGAGCAAAGCAAAACGAATCATCGCAACAGGTTTGGTGGGGCAGGGAGCATGAACGCGGAGTACCTGGATGCCATCGCCTGCTATGAAAGAAAAAAACTGGCTCGACAAATTGTTGCATGCAGTGATGCATTTGCCGATAGAGGCTACCTTTGGCCCCTTATGTACTTGAGGACCTCTACCTACAAAGATAGGTGGAAGCACGCACTGAGTTGAAGTGAAGTTCTAGCCTTGTGAGCTTTTTATGTCCACATGCTGTGGTGTAAACCTCGCCACATATAATAGCTGTTAAAACATATGCCCCATGCTCGAGATGTCATCTATACCAACCCAGTCACTTCTTGAAGTCTTGCATCGCACCATCCGTCAGGCTGGTCAACTCATCATGGATATTTACCAACAAAGCGAAAAATGGGAAATAGAAACTAAATCTGACGAGTCTCCGCTCACACGTGCAGACCGGGAAGCCAACCAGTTGATTTGTGCGGTGTTGCGTCAGCTCGAGTTTCAGGCACCTATTATTGCTGAGGAAAGCAAAAAAGCCCCTTGGGCGCAACGTCGTCAATGGGAGTATTGTTGGTTAGTCGATCCACTCGATGGCACTAAAGAATTCATCAAGCGCAATGGCGAATTTACCGTCAATATTGCATTGGTCCATCGAGGGCGCAGTGTGTTGGGGGTCGTATATGCACCAGTGCTCGACGAGTTGTATTGGGCAGTACAAGGTCAAGGCGCGTGGATGGATGCAGGTCAAGGCCCTATCTCACTACAAGCCCCTTTGGTAGATCGCCACAAGAAGGGGTTGCACATCGTGTGTTCGCGTTCGCATCTCAACGAACAGACGCTAGCTTTTGTACGGCAATTCGACGAGCCCGTGATCATCTCGCGGGGTAGTGCTTTTAAATTTCTGATGATTGCTCGTGGCGAGGCGCACGTCTATCCTCGATTGGGGCCCACTATGGAATGGGATACGGCAGCGGCTCACATTATACTCGAAGAAGCGGGTGGCCAAGTGTTGGCCTACGATACAGGTCAGTCTTTGCAATACAACAAGCAAGATTTGCACAATCCTTGGTTTGTGGCGTGGGGGCGCAGGTAGGCGTCGTAGGTATGTTCCATGTGTCGGTGTATCAATCTATGCTATAAATGAATGCTTTTTCGGTAGTAATCATTGCCAAAAACGAGGCGCACAACATTGGGCGTACTCTTGAAGCCGTGCGCAACCTTAGCGATGACATTGTCGTGGTAGACTCGGGTAGTACCGATGGCACCCAAGACATTGCACGTGCAATGGGCGCGCGCCTCATTGAAACGCCGTGGCTGGGCTATGCACGCACTAAGAACTTGGGCAATGACACAGCGCGTTACGCATGGGTGCTCTCACTTGATGCCGACGAAGTGGTGTCGCCCCAACTGGCGCGTAGCCTCCAGCTCTGGCAGCCTGAGCCCCAGACGGTTTATGCGCTTGATGTGATCACCAACTATTGTGGTCGGTGGGTGCGCCATAGTGGTTGGTATCCCGATTGGAAAGTACGTTTGTTTAACCGGCATGAAGTGCATTGGACAGGGCCCCTTGTACATGAATATTTGGCTGTGCCCAAACACTATCGCGTAAAACGGCTCAAGGGCAAATTATGGCACTATAGTTATAGATCAGAAGAAGATTTCTTACAGCGTCTCGAGCACTACGCATATCTGTCGGCTCAACTGCGTTTTCAGAAAGGGCAGCACCCGGCTTGGTGGCAAAAGCATCTGGCACCAGCCTTCCGTTTTTTCAGAACCCTAGTGCTCAAACACGGCTGGCTCGATGGCAAACTTGGATGGAAACTAGCTCGTCATAATGCTCGTCTAGTGCGCCGTCGTTATGAGATACTCAAAGAACTTTGGGAAAAGGAAGCCTCTTCTATTGCTCATCGTTAAATCTATGAAAGCAGTTGGGCGCAAAGATCCAAGTTGCGTTATACGGACTGAATGGGTGGCCATATTGTGTATGGCAAAGTGAATCTGCAATTCAAAAGGCACGATATTGGCACTTCAGTGGTATATTTATACGCAAAAGCAGGAGCTTAGGCATTAGTCGCTATACTACAAGTAGCGAGGCGTAGGCCGCCACAATAAGGCGTGTTTAAGCGATTGAGCTAGCAGGAGCATCTGTGGAGGCAGCGATTGTAGTATCCGAGGTATCTTTCCCATGAGCAGGCAGCTATAGTGGAGAGAAGCTGCGTTCGGATATGGCCTTCGCAACATGAGAAAGAGCCCGACCTCATTTTAAAGTAGGCAAGTGACCGAAAGGGAGCTCATAGAAGGCTGTCTGCGCGGTGAGCGAGCAGCTCAGGAAGAACTCTTCCGGCGATACTCGGGCAAGATGTTGGCCGTGTGTCGCCGCTATGCGCGTCATGAAATGGAAGCGGAAGACTTGTTGCAAGAAGCTTTTATCCGCGTATTCGATCGCTTGTCCCAGTTCAAACATCAGGGCTCTTTTGAAGGTTGGATACGGCGCATAGTGGTGCACACCGTACTGAAGCACTTTCGCAAGGCCAGTACGCAGCGCGAGCAAATTGGCTTGCCGGAGTTTGTAGAAGGCGAGTACATTGACCCTTCGGCACTTCAACACTTGCAAGAGGAAGAGTTGCTCAAGCTCATAGCTGCTTTACCCGATGGCTATCGCCTCGTATTCAACCTCTATGCTATTGAAGGTTATAGCCACAAGGAAATCGCACAGCTTTTAGGCATAGGTGAGAGTACTTCGCGCTCGCAGTTTCTCAAAGCCAGAAAAACACTACAAGCTCAATTGCGCAAGTTGTTGAGTATCTTTGTGTAGTACTTTGTATCCATATCAAACATGCTTATGCCATCAGATGAGCGATTTGAGCAGATCCTACGCGATAAGCTCTACGATTACGAGCTACCACCACCCATGCACTTGCTTCATGGTGTCGTGCAAAAGCGCCGTAGGCGCAAATTAGCCATTTGGGTACTGACCCTGAGTGCGAGCTTCCTATTGATAGGAGGCATGGGGTGGTGGATGCGACAATCACAGGCAACCAAGCCACCTCGCCAGCTAAAGCCAATGATGCCACAAGCCGATGTGGCAGCTTCAGTGTCCAATGATCCAGTGGCCCAAAGGCCTGCCGAGTTTGTGAGGGGGGCTGTTGCTGCGTCGGAAAACCAGGCCGGGCTGCAAGAGGCAAAGTTGTCTGAGAGAGCACTCAATCCACTGCCGAGATACCTCCATCATGCCGTACGTACCCAGCATGCTGATCAGGGTGGGCTCGTAAAAAGGCGGAGTAGAGAAAACACGTTGACTCAATTGCCAATTGCCGCACTCAGCAGCATGCCTAACACTCTAAGGCACCGCCAGCTCGCCATGCACAACGGTTGTCCTAGCCAATTCGATAAAAAGTGGCATTCAGCTTTATTTGCGGAAGCTTATACAGGCCCTTGGATGGGCCTATCGCAAATCAGGGGGCGTCGGCCTCAATTTGCCTTTTATGCACAGGCGCGGCGTGAAACAGAAAGTCCTAGGCTCGGATATACAGCAGGCTTGCGCTTGGCGTTATTGACCAGTAAGGGATGGTCAGCGCGAGTCGGTATCGAATGGAGCTCACTCCACGAGCGGTTTTATTACGAGCAGGAAAATGAGGAGCGACTCATTATCATCACTCGTTACGACGAATGGGGCAATGTCATCGGAGTAGATACGACCATTGAAGTAGGTACGCTCATTCGCCATACGACTAACTACATACGCATGGCCAACCTGCCGCTGCAGATAGGCTGGACCTATCGCTCCGACAACAGGCGCTGGACTTGGGGCGGGCAAATAGGCGTAGTGGGGAATCTTGGCCTGTGGGCCAAAGGAGATTTGTTGTCTCCTGAGTTAGAGCCTGTGTCCCTGATGGAAGCTGATGCGCAATATTACACGATCTTCAAGCCCCGAGTGGGCTGGGCAGCTAGCTTAGGCTTGTCATGTAGTTGGATGCCTATCGATGGTTTGAGACTGTTTGTTCAGCCAACAGTACGCAGATGGCGTACCTCTTTTACCAATGACAATTATCCATTGAGACAACACTATACGGAGGTGGGCGTGCAGATGGGCGTGCGGTGGCAGTTGTGATCCGTCGCAGAATAGCTATTTTTGCCCAAATTCAGCAACGTGCCCATGCTTTTCAACCTTAGTGACCAACCATCTATAGCCAACCAGTTTATTTCCGAGCTGCGCGACTTTCGCCTACAGAAGGATAGCATGCGCTTTCGGCGCAACTTGGAGCGCATTGGCGAAATACTGGCCTATGAAATCAGCAAAAAGCTGAAGTACAAAACAATAAAAGTGGAAACCCAGCTCGGCGTAGCTGAAGTAGAGGTGCCAGCAGAGCAGATCGTGTTGGCCACTATCTTGCGAGCTGGCTTGCCGATGCACTACGGCATGCTATCGTTTTTCGATCAGGCAGCTAATGCCTTTATTTCTGCTTATCGCATGCACCACAAGGATGGCTCTTTTGAAATTCGACTCGAATATTTGTCAGCCCCAGATCTCAATGACAAAGTGCTCATCCTGTGTGATCCCATGTTAGCTACAGGCTCTTCGATCGACCTGACTTTGCGGGAGCTGCGCAGATTTGGCACACCTGTTAAAGTACATATTGCCACCGTGATTGCTTCTACTTATGGCATACAGTTCTTGCAGCGCACCCACCCCGATGCAGATATATGGATGGGAGCACTTGACGAAGAGCTGACAGCCAAATCCTATATCGTACCGGGTTTAGGTGATGCAGGCGATTTAGCCTTTGGCAGCAAGGAGGAAGAGTAGAGTGATACAGTAGCACAGATTGCTACGAGAAAAACTTTCTGATCAGATTGAGAATGATGCTCAGCGCGATACTTAGTAACAGCATAGTAGTAAAGGGGAAGTAGATACGCACATTGGGGCGTTCGATGCGTATGTCGCCAGGTAGCCGGCCAAACCAGCCCATTTTACCTTCGAGTAGAAATAATAAGCCACCAATAACCAAAAAGATCAGGCCAATAATGACAAAAAATCGAGGAATAGGGTTGGGCATGTGCTCCACTTCCATACAGCGTCGCGTTTTGTAGAAAAGCTTTTTTTGATTACAGCTAAGTGCTATAAGCGTGCTTAGCGCAAAAATGCGAGTTTGTGCACAAAAAACTCGCCTTGATCCGATTCGATGACTAGTACATATATGCCAGGGCCATCTAATTGCTCTGCTTGAAGTGTCCATTGATGGAGACCAGGAGGTAGCCTTTTGGCAAATGACCAGATGGTTTTTCCTTGTATATCGAGTAGGCGGATGTGCAATTGCCGTGTTTGAGGTAGATAGCAAGAAAAGGTTGTCTGTTGTGGGAAGGGGTTAGGCATAGGTGGGCCGAATACTATTTCAGAGGGTATTACAGTGGTTTTAAGTTGTAGCTTGTAAGGCTGTTGACTGTCGTCCCATGCTACTGATTCGAGCCATTGATCGATAAGGCGAAATGTGGGAAGCACTTTTTGTGTAGCTGTGTTTGCACGAAATCGCAAAGCCATTAAGGTCTGACCAGGCATAAGGGGGGCATTCCCATGCCAACTGAGCAATAACTGCCCTTGATCTACAAAGGCGGTGCCTATAGAGGAAGAGTCAGCCACACCCCTTATGAGACCTGTGTATTGCCAGTTGTAGGCGTCGAACGAGAGACAGAATTGCAGCGCTTGTAATGGTGGCGTTTGTGGTGCTGTGTAGATGCGCAAAATCCCCTCTTGGCTGTCAGGCTCGTATTGAAAGGTAGCTTCTAACGCCAGTATGTTGGGTGGCTGGTCCGTTCGATCAGTAGCCAGTGGGCTGTCGGTTAGCTCTGGGTTTGCTGTGTAGTTGATATCGCCTACCTTGACTGCGATGAAGTCTAGCGAATCAATGCTTTGGGAAAGGGTGTCTATGACAACTGTTTCGGGAAAGCTCCATGGGTCGTCAGGGGGGAAGACGTGACTAGCCGGTATAAAGCGCCAGGAAGTATTTCCAGCTAGCGAGTCGATTTTGTAAAGAATAAGCCGGCGTAGCTGGAGTACGTCGAAAGTAGTGATTGATTGAGAATTGTTGGCATCGGCAGCGATAAGTTGGTAAGGTGAGTCGAGCGTGTCAATGCCGAGTATATGGCGGGTGATGAGCACTAGATCAAGTGTAGATACTCCATTGAGCCAATCACCACTTCGATAGGCACTGAGTTGAAAAGTACTTCCTAAAGGCAAGCTGTCGAAGCGAAAGGTTCCGTCGATGCCGGTGGTGTCGTATTGTGTGGTATCACCACTAAGCGTGACTTGAACTTGTGCGATACGCACACCCTGCTCAGTAGCTACTATGCCCTCAATACTGGGCAGGGCGTCAGGACAATACTCATTAGGATCCTGGATAAGCAAAATCGTTTCACAATAGTCTTGATTGCCCGCTTCATCCGTTACCCACATTTCGATGATTTCAGCACCCAGCTGGAGGCATCCAAATTCGGCATACTGGTCGGTAGTGTCGGCAGAAAAAGAGAATACGAGCTGATCTGAACAGTTGTCCACGCTGCCGGCGTTAAAGAACCACGCCCATGCTTCGGCGTGTTGATTGTTGTCGAGCGTAACGACCATGCCATTGAGACAATAAGGCGAAGGAGGTTTGCAGTCAGAAGTGCGCAAATAGGTCTCGCATACACTGCTATTACCACAGTTGTCAGATGCAACGAATACAATGGGATATAGGCCAGGCATTACATTGTACCATGGTCCTTGGCCGTTGCCCCATTCCGAAGTGATGTGAAAACTCACTTCGGGGCTACAGTCCAGCACATCGGGCAGGGGAATCATAATCGAGTCGGTACAAGACTGACCATAAATGCACACATTCATTTCTGGGGGGCAGCTAATGATAGGTGCAACGGTATCGGTTAGTTTGATGATTTGCTTGGCAGTAATAAAGCCATCCCATATGTCGGGGTCAGGATCGAGGTCGAATACGCCATTGATCGTGCGGCTATCTTGAAAAGTGCGGTCGTCCAGATCGCCATCGCCATCTAAGTCGACACCCAAAACACTTTCAGGTTGTTCGACTGTCTCTTGATCAATTTGGTCGCCTACTACACACCAATTGATTACCGTCCAGGTGCGTTCTATTTTGAAACAGGCATCGGCTACTACTTCGAATAGCTGATCTTCGTATGAGACGCCTATTAGCTCGCAAGAAGCACCAAAAATTTGAGGTTCGCCTGTAAAAGGTAAGCTGTCGCCACATTGCCCAGTAAAATCAGGCGGGAAAGAAACAACCCAATCAGACAGGTGCTCGATCTGAATGCTTTGTTCGCAAATAACCGGCCCATTTCCACTGGGATCAGTAATGATCCATTGCCGTTCGATACTGCCTACACCGCAGTTGCCCACGTTTATAGAAAAGGTGGCTCCAGCAATGCCTGTAAGGCAGTTATCCTGGATATTGGGAAAGCCAAATGGAGAAAGCACACTGACTTGGCCTGTTTGGAGGGGTACAGCTAACGAGTCGATGTAAAAATCGCAAGAGATAGTCGTATCAGCAGGGCAACTGTAAATGACAGGCATAGTCTTGTCACTCACTTCTACTTGGACCATACAATCGTTGAAATTGCCTTGGCAATCGAACACGCGTAGCACTACAGTCTGAGGGCTGGACAATGCGTCGTTGCAGCAAAAGCTGACTGTTGGGTTGAATGTAAGACTCGTCGAATCGTTACAATTGTCGTTCATACGGCGTACTTCAAAGTAGTCGATGCAGCAGTTATCGTGGCTGCCGTCGTCGAGTGCTGCAGCAGGTATTGTGGCCGTGCCATCTTGACCCAATGTCACTTCTGTAAGGGCATCACATACGACTACGGGCGGTGTCAGGTCTACTACTGTTGCCTGTACTGATTGTGCACTGATGTTGCCACAGGCATCAATGGCCAAATAGGTGATGGTATAGGTACCGGTTGACAAGCCCGGAGGAGGCACATGCCCCCCCATACTACCATCGTTGCCGTTGACGTAGATAGCTTCACCTATGGGGGTGAAAATCTGTACTTGTACTTGCGATTGACAGTCAGTGATGAGCGGTGGTGGGATAAATCCGTACGATACACAGCTATTATTAGCTGCTTGTGCTTCTACCACGAGTTGAAAATCAGATGCTATGACGCTTGGTGCTTGTGTGTCCGTAATGGCGATAAGCTGTGTATTGTCGGTACCTGTGCTGTCAGTAGTAATGAGCTGGCCACTGCACCAATCCATAATGCTCCAGCTGCGAATGATTCTGAAAGTGTTACCACATAGTGCGATGACCTCATCGGCCCAACCCACAGTATATGGACAGAAGCCGCCCGTATCCACTTGTGGGACACCTGAACCTTGCGGAAAAGGCAAAGGATCGATCAGCTGAGGGTTGGCTTGATATTGGGTGCATGTCCATGTCACATCTTGGGGAAAGAGTGGCGCCGGTGGTGTGTTTAGTGTAACCAACTGATAGCAAGTATCCGAGTGGTTGCCTGCCGTATCAGTAGCTTGAAATATGCGCGCGACTTGAGCTGGTGGGGTGCAAATGTCGGGTTGTAATACTTGCACTGCAAGTAAGGACACAGTAGGGAAGGCATCGCAGTTGTCCGAAGCTGTGGGAAAAGGCAGGCTATCGATAGATGCTCTGCAATTAACCGAAAGGGGGGGGCAGCTGTCAATGGTGGGCTTTAAAGCATCTTGCACCGAGAGCGTAGTCCAACACGAGTTGCCCGACGACAATTGGGTAACTGTGACCGTAAGCGTTTGATTGATCCAGGGCGTAGTAATGGGGTTAGGGACACTACTACCATCAGCTGATTCTATATAGATGGTGTAGTCATTGGGGTTGGCGATGGGATTTGTCAAGAGCATCTCAACGCTAATCCATACTTCACACTGTGCATCCACCGAAATATTGAGCCCCGACACACAGGTGAGTGTGCCTGATTGCCCCTTACCCTCATCTACAAACCAATAACAGCTCAGTAACCATAACAATGACCATGATGCAAGGGGCATCATGCTAAAAGGGAACTTTCTGGGGAACTCAATCATCATATTATTGCATTGGCCTGAGAGACGTAAGCCCAGCATGAAGCTAAATGCACTTGCTTGCAAGATTTGTTACTGAAAGCTGCTTTTTTTTATTGCTAAAAAGCTTTTCAGGAAAGTATAGTTCTGGTACAAATCTTTTTTGAAGCTACATCGGCCAATGGGATGAGTAGACTATATGGACGTGAGATCACGCTTGTAGATACATGTCATGACTATTGCATACTGATGCGATATCGTTCAAAAATACGACTTTTCTCTTGCTGTACATGTGTATTTCCTCTGTATGTGTGCTTTAATAAGGTAGTGTGCTTTCTATACGAACAAATATCATGCAGGTTACTTCTTTTGCTTATGGGATAGTGCTTGCGCAAACACCTCAGGGCGTGCAAACTTGCTACAGATAGGGCATTGATAGGGATCGTGGCCGCGGGCAGGACAGTAAGTGCGGCCAAAATAGATAAACTGGAGGTGCAACTTGTTCCACATCTTTTTTGGAAATAGCTTCTTCAAGTCAGCCTCAGTCTGTCGCACATTTTTGCCTTCACTCAGTCCCCATCGCCATGCTAGGCGATGAATATGTGTGTCGACGGGAAAGGCTGGCACGTTAAAAGCCTGGCACATGACGACTGAGGCCGTTTTATGCCCTACGCCTGGAAGAGCTTCCAATGCTTCAAAGCTAGCCGGCACGGCACCACCATACTCTCTCACTAGGATGCACGATAGCTCTTTGATGGCTTTGGCTTTTCTGGGAGCCAGGCCGCATGGTTTGATAACGCGTTCAATAGTTTCTACAGGCAATTGGCACATGTCATGTGGATTGTCTGCTTGCGCAAACAGGTGTGGTGTGATTTCATTGACGCGTTTGTCCGTGCATTGGGCCGACAGCACTACAGCCACCAGAAGAGTATAGGGATCTTTGTGCTGCAGGGGGATGGGCACTTCAGGAAAGTATTCATCTAGAATACGTGCAATTTCGAGGGCTTTGTCTTGTCGGGTCACAGTTTTGCATTTTTTGACATTAAATGGGTCTCAAGTTCGGCCTTTTTTCGCTTTCGCTGAGGACTATGGCTGCAATTGGCACTTTCCTTGAAAGTAGGAAGGTATGCGTTGGTGGTGGTTTATAGCAATGATTGGCATATGGGAATTGACACAGGCTCAGACAGCGCGCCTGTGGTTTACGACCGAGGCAGAAGAAGAAACTGGGTGGCTCAAAGCCTGGATGTGGCACGATGCAACATCCCCCTTGATTGTTAGTTGGAAACTTACGATGCAGCAGGCAGGGCAGCCACTTGATGTGTATGATGGAGGTCCTGTGCAAGTAGACCCGCAGGTGGAAACACTCTTGGCACAGACCTTTCTTTCGCTAGATGACGACTTGCCGTGGTGGTATCAGTTCGAGCTGTTTCTCGATGGCGCGCTTCTTGCAGTGATCTACTATCCGGAAGGGCAACAACAACCCTGGCCGATTATACCTCAGGCACCACCTCCCCCTTTGGGCTACAGTCCTGAGCAGGAGGCTGGTGAGATCGATGGGTTGGTGTTTGATCAAACGCGCTCGCCCTTAGGTAGAAAATTTTATAGCGATTTTTTCAAAGCTTGGGAAGCGCCCGAAGGCATACATGGCTTTTTCGTCAGTATCATTGAAAAGCCAGCAGGTGGGCGCAATTCCTTCATTGTGATAGAAGTGAATAAGCGCCAAGTATGGCAAGTACAGTTGCCGCCACAGCCCGCTTTAGTTCAACAATATGCAGAGATGGCTGTGGGCATCGTACAGCAATACCTGTCACAGCAATTTCAGACAGAACAGCTCATGACCTATTAGACTTTTGGCTCAATACTCATAAAACCACCATACTATGGGAAAATGCATTTTGCTGATCGCGTTGTTTTTCACCTTGTGTATGGGCCTACTTCAGGCGCAAACCTTAGTGTATAAGCCCAAAAACCCCGCCTTTGGGGGCAATACGTTCAACTATAGCTGGATGTTGAGTGGTGCGCAAGCACAGGATACGTACAAAGATCCTGCGGCAGAAGATCCCTTTGCTGCCTTCGACTTTGGCGATCCCTTAACGGACTTTACCGAAAATCTCAACCGCCAGTTGCTCAGCCGCATCTCGCAGGAGCTTTTTGCCAGCCAATTTGGTGAGACTGGCTTGGCAGAAGGCACGTACAATTTGGGCGGCTTTCAGGTAGAGGTGAAGAATACGACCGAGGGGGTAGCCATCACAATTCTCGATACTACTACTGGTGGTCAAACACAAGTGGTCGTACCCTTTTTCTAAGTCCCATTTGCTGAAAGGCGCAACCAAACTGATTTGATCCGATGAGACACATCTTGCTATTGGCATGGGTTATGCTAGGCACATGGGGGTGTGGTGCTTGGCTGAAGCAGCCCATGCGCCCCACACAGGCACGTATTGGCGAGCTGACTACTACCTATTACTTGCTAAAAAGTTTGCCCAAGCCTGCAGAGCCCATCATAGCTGCAGTGTACAAGTTCCAGGATCAGACGGGGCAATACAAATTGTCGGAAAATGGTGGAAGCTTTTCCACAGCAGTCACACAAGGTGGTACTACTATCCTCATGAAAGCATTGGAGGAGTCGGGCTGGTTTGTACCTATTGAGCGCGAGAATATTGGCAACCTGCTCAATGAGCGCAAGCTCATCCGTTCGAGCCACATCCAGTATGGAGGTGATCCCAACAAGGCTGTGCCTCCTTTGTTGTTTGCAGGTGTGATCTTGGAGGGTGGCATTGTGAGTTACGACGCCAATATCATTACGGGGGGTGCAGGCCTTCGCTACTTTGGTACAGGTGGCTCAGGACAATATCGTCAAGATCGCGTCACTGTGTATTTGCGCGCAGTGAGCACCAATACAGGCAAGGTGCTCAAAACGGTGTATACATCGCGCACTCTGCTGACGCAAGCTGTAGATATGGGACTGTTTCGCTTTGTCAGCTTCAAGCGGCTGCTCGAGTTTGAAACGGGCTATACCTACACGGAGCCCTCAGAGCTGGCTGTGACTGAAGCGATCGAAAAAGCTGTACAAGTACTCATCTTAGAAGGGCTAGCTGATGGGTTGTGGAGCGCTGCCGATCCTCAAGCTGCGGAGCAAGCGCTCAAAGCTTATTACGAAGAGAAAGCTCGTATGGCAGCTACCGATTGGTTACAGCACCGCCCACAGCAGTGGCGCAGTGCCTCTGCTATTGGTATGGCCTTTGGTGCTACCCTTTATCAGGGTGATTATCCCAATGCTACACTTATGCCTGCAGTAGATTTGGAATATCAGCGTCGGCTTAGTAACTGGTGGTCTTTAGGAGCTCGCTTTGGGCTAGGTGCCTTGGGTACCTATGATTATTTTCGAAGCAAGGCCAGCTATGCCGAAATAGCAGCCACATATACTGTACTTCCCTTCGATAAGGCTACGCCTTGGCTGCGTACAGGCCTGGGGGTGCTGTTTACAGAAGACGAAGAAGGAGCTTTTAGCCTTTCGGCAAAATATCAACTGTCATGGTCTGTAGCTGCTGGTATTGAAATAATGACACCACAACAGACAGCTCTGTCTGTAGGCTTGGCGTTTCACTATCCCTTTGATGATATGCTCGACAACTTGGAAAGTGGCCGATACAACGACTATTACTATCAGCTTTCGGCGGGGCTACGCGTTTATGTGGGCAAACGACCTCAAGCAGAGCAGCAGCCCCAGCGAGCTTTTTGACGGGGTTGCTTAACACTAGGAAGAGGAGAAGAAAAAGCGAATTGGGCGAATGACATCAATGTACTTAGATGGAAAAAAATGATTGTCAGAATAAAGGGGTTCATCCAGCGCCTATAGCACTCATGGGGCTGTTGTTGGCAGGCGCTGCACTGTTACTTTTTTCGGGCTGTCGCGATACGCCAGTAACACCTGTGTTTACAGGTCGTCTGATGGGGCAAGTGGTAGATGCACAAACGCTTGAGCCCATTTATAAGGCTTTGGTCTCTACCAATCCGCCTTCGCAGACAGTTTTTACTGATAGCACAGGCCAGTTCGACATGGGCCAGGTGAGTGTCCAGTCTTATTCGGTGCAAGCTGAAAAGGCGGGGTACATTACCTCTTTTGCCTCTGCTGAGGTAATGCGCAATCAGATGCTGCACGTAGTGATCCGTTTGCCGCGCGATACAACGGATAATGTGATGCCTACAGCTCCTGCCAACCCTTCGCCACCTGATGGGGCTGTGGAGGTGCCTTTAGAAGTGCAGTTATGTTGGCAGGCTACCGATGCCGATGGCGATGAACTGACATATGAACTGTGGCTTTTCCCATCTATCACAGGGCAGATGGAGCGCATTGGCTATGCGTTGACAGATACTTGTTTTGTGCTTTCGAGTTTGTCATACCAAACTGATTATTTGTGGCAAGTGGCGGTAAGCGATGGTGTGTACGATGCCGTATTTGGGCCTGTGTGGCATTTTCAAACGGTGCCTTTCCCCACATTGCCAGTCTTAGCTGCACGCTCCCAGCAGGCAGCTATGCAACTTGTAGGTTACGACAATGCAGAGCTGGTGATGAGTTTTGAATTACCTATGCCTTCGGCTTGGCGGCCTAGATATAGTCCACAAAGAGATAAAATTGCCTTTATTGGTTTGGAAGGAACACAACCTGTGCTGATGGTTATGAACTTTGATGGCACGCAAGTACAGCAGGTAGCTGACATTTCCGTTAACACCTTGTTGCAATACGAGGCAGCTTTCAGCTGGTCTCCTGATGGGGCGCAGCTATTGTTTCCCCATTTTGGCCAGATGTATCGAGTCAATCGCGATGGATCAGGGCTATCACTTTTTGCGGAAGCGCCTGCCACTCAGATGTTTGCTGCATGTGATTGGTCGCCAGTGGGAGATCTGATTGCTGTGCGTACTGTAGGTAGTTATCCCTATACCTCACGTATTTACTTGTACGATGCTCAGGGGCAAGTATTGCAATTGCTCGTCGATGATTATGCAGGGGCTACGGGCAATCCAGCTTTTTCGCCTGATGGGCAAAAGTTGGTATATAGCCATGATGTGTCGGGTTTTGAAGCCACGGATGGGCGCCAACTCGATGCCCATATCTTTCTACTGGATCTCAACGATCAAATACCCTTAGACTTGTCGGCTGATAAGCCGGCTGGGTATAATGAGATCGATCCTCGCTTTTCGCCCGATGGTGCCTGGATTATTTTTACACAAGTGCCTAATGATGGATCGGCTCCCCCTTCGGTGTGGAAGATGGATTTGCAAGGTGAAAATCGCACTTTGCTGATTGAAAACGCCGAAATGCCCGATTGGCGGTAGGTAAGGCGGAAGCCAAGTGGGGGAAAGCGTGCAAATGAGTGGGTAGGTAAGGTAACAGCGTAGCGATTGGAACTGATAAGATGACAATAGGTATTACTGCAGAAAACAAACCCGATGCTACACTACTGTAGCATCGGGATAATGTAGATAGGTGTTGTCGGGGTGAGAGGATTCGAACCTCCGGCCTCACGCCCCCCAGACGTGCGCTCTAACCGGGCTGAGCTACACCCCGAACTCATATGATTGTGGGTGATACTGGATTCGAACCAGTGACCTCATGCCTGTCAAGCATGCGCTCTAAACCAACTGAGCTAATCACCCATATAGCGATCACGAGCAAACTCCAGATCGACTTTTCCCGCGAATACTCATTTGGGAGCTTGCATGAGGCATCGGAACTTTTCCGAAGGCGGACGCAAAGGTAAAAATATCACTTCTTACAAGCAAGCTTCTAAAGCTTTTTTCCTTCACCGGCACCCCTTTTCCCGTAAGGCCGGTGGTAAGGAAATGACTATTCGATGATCATGCCGGCAGCTACGGTTTCGTGGGTGTGCTCGTCGATCAGGATGAGCGAGCCGGTATTTCTGTTTTGTCGGTAGGGGTCGTAAAAGAGAGGCTTTGTCGTGCGTAGGCGTATGCGTGCAATGTCATTCATGCCAATGGTTTTATCTTCTAGGTTGCGGTGTAGCGTGTTGATGTCGAGTTTGTAGCGTATTTCTTTGACCATGCAGCGCACTTCCTGAGTGGTGTGCATCAGCGCATATTTGCCTCGTGCTTGGAGGGGGCGTGGGTTAAACCAACAGATCATCGCTTCGATGTCTTGGCTAATGGCGGGGGTGTTGTGCTCGCGTACGATCATATCACCACGGCTGAGGTCAAAGTCGTCTTCCAATAGTATAGTCACCGACATAGGGGGAAAGGCTGTGGGTACTTCGCCGTCGGCTGTATCGATGCGCGCGATGCGGGTGGTAAAGCCCGAGGGTAGTAGCATCACTTCATCGCCTTTTTTGAAGATACCACCTGCTACGCGACCGGCGTAGCCGCGATAGTCGTGGTAAGCATCGGTGTTGGGGCGGATGACGTACTGTACGGGGAAGCGGCAGTCGATAAGGTTGTGGTCGGAAGCGATGTGTACGTTCTCGAGGTAGTACATGAGGGTGGGGCCTTCGTACCAAGGCATGCGTTTGGAACGATGCACTACGTTGTCGCCTTTAAGTGCGGAAATGGGGATGAAGTGTACGTCTTTGACGTCGAGTTTACTGCTGAAATGCTTAAACTCACTTTTGATTTGTGCATACACCTCGTGGCTGTAATTGACCAAGTCCATCTTGTTGATGCAAATGACCAGGTGTGGGATTTGCAGTAGCGATGCGATAAAGGCATGCCTTCGCGTTTGCTCTACGATCCCTTTGCGCGCGTCTATCAGTATAAGGGCCACATTAGCTGTGGAGGCACCAGTGACCATATTGCGCGTGTATTGTATATGGCCGGGCGTGTCGGCAATGATAAACTTGCGTTTGGGCGTGGCAAAGTATCTATAGGCGACATCTATAGTAATGCCTTGTTCGCGTTCGGCACGTAACCCATCGGTGAGCAGTGCGAGATTAATGCCTTCTTCACCACGACGTTGGCTGGCAGTCTTAATGGCATCTAATTGATCTTCAAATATGGATTTGCTATCGTATAGCAGTCGGCCGATGAGTGTACTTTTTCCGTCATCTACGCTACCTGCTGTGGTGAATCGCAGCAGTTCGCCTTGATATAGCTGTATAGGAGGTTCTTTTTGTTTCATCATGGCAGATGGAAATGATTTTGAAGCATGTAATGGGCCAAACAGATTATTTGTGCTTAGAAGTAGCCTTCTTTTTTTCGGTCTTCCATGGCTGTTTCGGACCGGTGATCGTCGGCACGTCCTCCGCGTTCGGCGATGCGCGTAGTGGCAATTTCGGCAACGATTTTTTCGATGGTGTCGGCATCTGATTCAATGGCTCCTGTACAGGTCATATCGCCGATGGTGCGAAACCGCACGCGCATGCGCTTGGGTCGTTCACCAGGCTTGAGGGGCAAGTAGGGGCTTGCGGCCAAGATTACCCCATCGCGTACGATGCAGGAGCGTTCGTGTACAAAATAGAGGCTAGGTAGCTCGATACCTTCGAGCATGAGGTAAGTCCATACGTCCAGTTCGGTCCAATTGCTGATAGGGAAGACGCGAAAGTGTTCGCCGTAGTGTTTGCGCCCATTGAACAAGTTCCACAGTTCGGGCCGTTGGTTTTTGGGGTCCCATTGGCCAAACTCGTCTCGGTGCGAGAAGAACCGCTCTTTGGCCCTTGCTTTTTCTTCGTCGCGGCGGCCACCACCTAAAGCTGCATCAAATTTGCCTTTTTCCAATTCTTCGAGTAGTACGGCGGTTTGTAGGTAATTGCGCGAGGCGTTGTAGCCTTTTTCTTCTTGCACTACTCCTCGGTTGATGGCTTCTTCTACGGAACCGACAATGAGCTTCACACCTAGCTGGGCTACGAGTCGGTCTCGAAATTCGATGGTTTCGGGGAAGTTGTGTCCTGTATCGATGTGGAGCAATGGAAAGGGGATGCGCGCAGGCCAAAATGCCTTTCTCGCTAGGTGGGTGAGCAAAATGGAATCTTTGCCACCGGAAAACAAAATGACGGGATTTTCGAACTGGGAGGCTACTTCTCTGATGACAAATATGCTTTCGGCTTCGAGCTCTTGTAAGTGATTCAGCTGATAGTGGGTCATAGATAGTGCTTGTTTTGAGTAGTAACAATTGGAAGCATGAGAAGTAACGACTACTGTGGATAGATGCGCGGCAATAAGAATTGTAGCAACTCTTCTACATTTTGCGCTACGCTACAGTTTTGTGTGCGCAGATGTACGTGAGGTTGAAGGGGCTTTTCGTAAGGAGCATCTATACCGGTAAACCCCTTGATTTGGCCTTGGCGTGCCTTGGCATATAGGCCTTTGACGTCGCGTTGTTCGCATACTTCAAGTGGTGCATCTACGAACACCTCGATAAAGTCGTCTTCGCCAATAATGCGGCGCGCCATTTGGCGCATTTGCCGAGTGGGGCTGATAAATGCGCACAATGTGATAATACCACTATGGACATAGAGGCGTGCAACTTCGGCGATGCGCCTAATGTTTTCCACGCGATCTTCAGGGCTAAAAGACAGATCGCTGTTTAACCCTGTACGCATATTGTCGCCATCGAGCACCTGAGCAAAGAACCCCCTGGTAAATAGTTGATAATCAAGTTGCTGTGCGATGGTGCTTTTCCCTGAGCCCGATAAGCCAGTGAGCCATACCGCGCAGCTGCGCTGCAGCAGAAAGCGTTGGCGTGCAGCGCGTGGGATGAGCCGGTCGAAGATGGGGTGAATGTGGTCCGCCATAGCAGTAGCTCTAAGCCTTTTGTTTTATTTATTGTATGTATGGCGCATTAAGCAGAGCAAAGCTAAGTTTTGCGGTATTTATTGTAGATATTTTCCTCTAAATAACAGCTAGTGGGTTTTTTTTTATGATGAGCCTTTTAGGTGGGGTATCCAAAGATTTTTTCAAGCCATGAGTTGAGAAAGATGCCATCGGGGTCGTGTATGTGCCTGATGCGATTAAACTGATCCCATTCGGGATACATTTGAGCCAGCTCTTTGGCTGTGCAAGTGTGTATTTTTCCCCAATGGGGCCTGCCACCGTAGTGTTGAAAAATGGCTTCAACTGTGTGAAAATAGTCCTGCCACGGCATGCCTTTGAGCTGGTGTACGGCAATGTAGGCACTATTGCGACCTGTGGCTGGCGAAAGCATTAAGTAATCGCCCCGTACAAAGCGGCACTCAATCGGAAAGGCTACGTGAAAGCGTTGGAAATAGAATGCTTCCTCAAGTGCACGCATGGCTTGCGGAAACTGCTCAATGGGCAAGCTGTATTCCATTTCCATAAATCGAACATAGCGCGGTGAGGCAAAGAGCCGATAGCTTTGGTCGATGTAGGTGTTGTCGCTGATAAGTGATGCCACGAACTTGTTGACACGAGGAATGCGATGAGGGCGCCATTTGCAGTAGTGCATGAGTGCACCTAGTGCTACGTTCTCCAATAGCACTTTGTTGTACCACCATCGCACACCGCGACGAGGTGCTTGTTCTGTTTCGTTCCATGTTTTGATCTGCAAGGCTTTAGTATAGGGGATCCAATAACACTCTACATTTCGATGGGCTTGCAGGTAGTTGTCAAGCTGGCTGAGCAGCCCGTCGAGGTGCCCCTTGAAGGTGTGTTCTTTGAGTTGAAAGGCGGGCACACAGCGCAAACTCAGGCGCGTTACAATACCCAGTGTGCCCAATGACACAGCTGCAGCTCGGAAGCATTCAGCTTGTTGCGTACGACTACAACTGACCAGTTCGCCTCGGCCATCGACAAAGGTGATCGACTCGAGCTGGGTGGCCAATATGCCGAACTGTATTCCTGTGCCGTGGGTGCCGGTAAGTAGCGCACCAGCAATGGATTGGGCATCGATATCGCCCAAGTTTTCCATAGCCAGTCCTTGTTGTGCGAGCGCGGGTCCTAAGTGGCGTAGCCGCGTACCGGCTCGTACGGTAGCAATACGGCGCGTGTGGTCGATGGCTTCAATGCCCGCCCATCGGTCGAGCGACACGAGCAGATCATCAGTTTGGATCAGTGGCATCCAGCTATGGCCGGCGCCCATCACCCGAATCCGGCGCCCCTCTTTTCGGGCGCGTCGTACCAACTGGATGATGGCTTCTTCGGAGTCGGGATAGCAGATCGTAGCTGGTCGAAACTGCAAATTGCCACCCCAATTGCGAATAGTTGGGCTCATAATATGTCTATGTTTTTGCAGCGACAAGTATGGGGTGGTAGCTCATGGCAATAGTTGCGTGAACTCTATGGTGTGCCCATCGGGATCGGACAGAAAAATTTGCCAAGCACCGTCGGGGCGCGTCTTAGGTCCTCGAAAACTGAGGCCTTTGCTGCGCAAGTGTTGGGCTACTGCCTGAATATCGCTTACTAAAAGGGCGAAGTGATTGCCACGGCTAGCACTGTGTACCGGTTCAGTACGCCCGCCAATGAGGTGCAGCTCAAAACCATCTCCTAAGCCAAACCATGCACCGGGAAAGTCGAATGCAGGGCGAGGTAATTGAGACAACTCCAATACCTCTTTATAAAAGGCAATGCTTCGCGCTACATCGGCGACGTGTAGTGCGACGTGGTGAATTCTCTGCAAATACTTCATGATGTAGATGTGGTAGTGTGCAGCAATCCTTCCATGAGTAAAGTAACTAAGTCGTCTTCTAGTTGTTTCGGGCTGATTGCGCGTTTCTTTGGGTGCGAGTAGTGCAACCAGCGTACTGCATTGAGTATGGTGTACAAAATTGTGTGTGGGTTGAGCGGCTTAAACGCGCCTTGAGCAATGCCCTGTTCAATGATGCGAAGGAAGCGGCGCTCGTAATCTCTCCGCATAGCGCGGAAAGCTGACAGCCATGGCTCGCTCATATGCCGCCATTCGTCGTTGAAGACGGTAAGAGATGTGATGTCGTGTAGGGCCACTTCAATGTGTAGCTTGATGAGTGCACGTACTTGTGCTGCAGCAGATGCTTGTGGCATAGCTTCCACTTGGCTGATGCCATCGAGAAAGCGCTCGGCATTGTCGAAACATATCTTGCGCAAGATCTCTTCTTTGCCACCAATATGGCTGTACAAGCTAGAAGGCTTGAGCCCCAGTGCCCTAGCTAGATCGCGCATCGAAGTGGCTGAGTATCCCTTTTCTTGAAATAGGCGTGCGGCTACTTTGAAGATCTCTTCCTTACGCGGCGTCATGGTGTGAGGTGCTTCTTCTCGTTTCATGGCAATTCGATATAGGACAAAAATGGCACTTTGTTGGCACAAGCCGCGTGCAAATCGATATTTACTCATCGAAGCTCAAACGTACCCGCTCTGTAAGTGGGTGCGACTGGCAGGTAAGCACATAACCAGCAGCTACCTCATCTGCCTCTAAGCCATAATTGACATCCATCGCTACTTGCCCTTCTAATACCTTTGCCTTGCACGTACAACACACACCGCCTTTGCAGGCAAAAGGCAAGTCAGCACCTGCCTGTAAGGCCGCATCGAGAATGGTTTGCCCTTTTTGCCTCAGCGAAAAGTCGAAAGTTTGCCCGTCGAGAGTGGCGGTAATCAAAGATGAGGCTACCAAGCGATCGTCTTTCTGTTCTTTGCCTTTTGCGGCGCGCCTTTGACCTGGCACACTGAACAATTCGTAATGTACGTGTGATGCAGGCACCTCTAACTCTTCAACCAAAGTGCGTTTGAGATTCTGGGCCATGTCGCCAGGCCCACACAGATAATAACCGTCAATTTCTAAAGGCATGAATAATTTGCCGGCAAACTGTCGCAATTTTTCAGCCGTAAGGCGACCAAAGAAAAGCTCAGCTCCTGGATGCTCGCGGCTGAGCAAATGGTACAAAGAAAAGCGCGAAAGGTATTTGTTTTTCAATGCTTCGAGCTCCTCGAGAAAGATAATCGAATCAGTGGTGCGATTGCCGTAAAATAGTAAAAATGACGCCCGATCGTCCTGGGTCAATACCGTCTTGACCATACTCATAATAGGAGTGATGCCACTGCCTGCCGCAAAGGCGACAAAAGCTTTGCCAGCAAAATCAGATGGCAATACAAAGCTCCCCATCGGGGGCATCACATCGAGCGACATGCCTGCACGTAGCTGGGTGTGAGCCCAGGTGGAAAATTTGCCGCCAGCCACCCGCTTAATGGCAATGCGCCAACACCCTTCGTGGGGCGCACTGCACAGTGAATAGGTGCGGCGCACTTCTTCGCCATCTATCACTGTGCGAAGCGTCAGATGTTGCCCTGGCGCATAGCGAAAACTCGGCTGCAGCGAGGCGGGTACCTCTAGTGCCACACTGACACACTCGGCAGTTTCGCGTCTCACTTCTGCGATGCGTAAGGAGTGAAATCGGGACATGGGCAATATGCAATTAAGAGTACGAACATTTGTTCGGCAAATATAAGCCAAAAACTGCGCAAACGATCAAGGCGAACTGAGCAGCAAAAAGGGGCAGTGACATGCCATCACTGCCCCTTTACTTGGGTGCAAAGAAGTGCTTTTCATTGCAGAACGATGCGTTTTTGCCAGCGATAGCGCGGACTTGTACCTTGCAACAGGTACCACCCACGAGGCAAATGAGCTACTGGAATTTCGTGTACCTCATTACTCCCTGTGTATTGATAGACCTTACGCCCGTGAGCATCAAATAGATCCAGTTGAGTAGTTTGTTCTACCCCTTGAATGTACAAGTAGTCCGTAGTAGGATTGGGCCAAACTTTAAGTCGGGGCGGCGTGACCCAAGTAGTAGGCGTGAGCGTGCCAATTTGTTGATATATTTGAAAAAACAGTGCTGTGTTGAGTACGGCAGGTGCGACACATTGACCATGATCGCTGGTAGGACTGACGTCGTAGGCAAACAGATCGATTGCCCCTAAAGCATTCATGGTTGAATCTGCCACAATGCTATTTAGAAAAGGCACTTGATCGTCAGCCGTGCAATAGTACAAGCGCGTAGGGGCTTGAGCTGGCCAGGTATGTGTATCATTATCGGCTAAAGCTAAGTTAAAGGGGTGATCGGGCTGAGTAAGCAAGGCATCGATGAGTGTATCTTGGAATATGAATCGAGGAATTTGTGCCCCTTCATTGAGTAGCAGCAATGAGTTTAGTGCTGTAGTGAGCTGAATGAGGTTGATCGTTCCATCGTAGTAGGATTCTATAAAGGGTACGTAATCAGGCTTGAACACCTGCTCGAGGCTATCATAGAGCTGATACACTTCGTTGTAGCCCATGACGAGATTGGGCAGATAGCCCGAAAAAAAGTATTCTGCTTCGCTCAACACCATATCGCGCATGACCCCAGAGATGCTGTAAGGTCCTGACAAATGCGCTGCTGCTGTGACTTCAAACTCATCGGCATAAGCTAATTCGATGGACCGATGCAGTGCCATGCTGGCATGCCCACCTTGCGAATAACCCGTCACGAAGAGCTGGTCGTTGATGTGTATTGCATCGGATTGAGCAATGTAGGCTTTTACGGCGCGCAGCATGTCCAATGCGGCCCACGCTTCCGAATCGGCATGTACGTAGGGATGGAAACCACGTGAGGCACCCAACCCCAGATAGTCGGCAGCTGAAGTGATATAGCCCAACCCCCCAAATAGAATGGGCAAGATGTCGCCTGACAGGTTGCTTGGCACATCGTCTTTAGATGTGGAAGTGCCGTGTTGGTAGCAGAGTATGGGGAAAACTTTGGTAGTATCGGCTGGCACGACCAATAAGCCCGAAGCGGTATCGGGCATGCCCTGTACATCAACGGTTGTGTATAGGACTTTATATAAATCTACGCCGTAGTTAATAAGCGGAGTGCCGAATTGTGCCTTGAGCTCGTCCTTTGTTTGGTGCCCTAAGTATGTTATGTCGACCAGTTCTTGCCCTGTGAGTGGGCCACATGCCAAAAATAGTACGGGTAGCAAGAAGTAATGTATCAATTGTTTCATGGAGTTCGTTGTTTTGTGAGGTGAATACATACTTTCTCGACTTGCCAACCTGCACAGACAGTTAAGGGTGAATGGCTGTGCGATGTATTATCCTATTGGTAATAATAGGGCATAGAATACATATGTGAGGCACGAAAAAGTAAGGAAATATAAAATAATAAAACCAGCTGTTTGGTGGGATGAGTCGATATATTGTTTGGATGCCTCGACATTGCTAGCGACCTGTGAGGCAGGATGGAATCAACAACGTTGATCGCAGCTAGTTACACATGACATGGCTAATCCAAAAAGTAGGGGAGTGTAAAACCAGCCAGGTGCAATATGTGCTTTTGAGTTGGTGAGGCACTTGTATTATAGTGTCTTTGTGTTGTGTGGTTAGCACCTACACTTTTTCTTGATCAGGGCAATCAAGGCTTCGTGTGAGTACATCAGCTCACAGGTTATTTCATAGAGCTTTTCAAATTCGGTGAGCATTAGACGCATTTCATTGGGCAAGTCTTCGAGCGATTTTTTCTTATACTGATAGTAAGTGTGCAAGCTGGTGAGCACGGCTTCCAGTTCTTTGGCTTTCTTCTCGAAAAGGGCGATAGTTTCTTGCATTTCCCGTGTGAATCGGTGTACATCAACGGTGTGTCCATTGGATGCAGCAGTTAATTCGGAAAGGTCGGCAAGTACCAACATACGCGGATCTACACCGAATACTTCTGAGATGCGGAATAGATTGCACACTTTTGGCTCAGCCGTACCCTTTTCATATGAGGCAATATTACCTCGATTGAGCCCAACACGTTCGGCCAGCTCTTCCTGGCTCATACCCATGAGCTTGCGTAAATGGCGCAAATTGCTGGCAAGAAAGTGGGTAGCTTTAGTGCTTTTCTGACCGTTTGTTTCCATCTGATCCGCGTGTTTGACCATTTTGACCAGCAATTTTAGGGATTTGGCGTAAAAAATTTTTCCATTGCATGCAATCTTGCTCACCTTCCTGAATCACATAGGGAACAGTATTTGTGGTGCCTAAGTTTACCGTGATCGAGAGATAGTTAAAAAAGTATTAAAGTATCTGAAAATAGTCTAAATAGTAAAAATTTTTGACACAAAACCCCGTTTGATTCGTACTTTTGTAAACTGAAATTACATTTCATAAAGAGATGCCTCAAGTAAATGGAGAACCAAAAAACCTGGCTGTCATGATTAAGGAAATTTATCCACTCATTGAAGAGGTGGAGCCCACATTGCGCGCCTTTGCACTCAAGTTGACGGGCAACGAGCAAGATGCCAATGATCTTTACCAAGATACCATCTACCGAATCATGTCTAATGCAGAAAAGTTCAAACCCAACACAAACTTTAAAGCATGGGCAGTGACGATAATGCGAAATATCTTCATCAATAATTATCGCAAGAAAGTACGTCGAGGCGTTATTCTCGATCAAACACCGAATAATTACTATATCAATTCGGGTGAGCGGGTGGTGGAGAACGATGCAGAGATGAAGATTTCGTATCGAGATCTTCTCAAACTGGTCAGCAAGTTACCTGAAGACTTCAAGCGACCTTTCTGGATGGCTTACAAGGGCTACAAGTACGATGAGATAGCAGAAGAATTGAATGCACCTTTAGGCACGATTAAGAGTCGCATTTTCTTTGCACGTCGAAAATTGCGCAAGATGTATGAGGCGCGAAATCGGGTACGTGCCTGAATACATGAGAAGAGATTAAAGCCAAATGATGTTATAAAGGGTCGACAGCACTGCCGACCCTTCTTTTTTGTTTTTAGCTGAGGCTAATGGGTTATTTGTATTTTGCAGAGCACTTATATTGCTGAAGCGAGCTATAGTTATTCACCCAAAGACCGAACAGAACAGGCTATGAGTACACATCGAGTCAAGTTAGGTAAGCGGCTTATCGAGTTAGCTAAGAGCCGCCATTTAATGGGTTTACGCGTGCAATCCAAGGATCGGCTAAAGGATTTAGGTACAGAACTAACTATAGCTGACATGGGTGGGTTTGATGTAGTGAGGCCTAAGGATCAACTTGCTGATATCGATACACTGTTGGATAGATTGCGCCAGCATCCAGAAGTACAGCTAGGTACTCACGTGTATTTTGCTGCAGGTAGCGCCAAGCCATTAGTGCCTACTGGTGAATTGTTTCTCATTTTTGCTGAGGGGGTAAGTGAGCAAGAGCAGTTGCTGGCTCTCGATGAGTTTGCGTTAGAGCTAGTAGAGCGGCGTAGTCCATTACGGTTGATCGCGCGTGTCACATCCCAGTCGCCTAATCCTGTCAAAGTGGCTCAGCGGTTGCAGGCCTCTTCTTTGGTGCTGCATGCCGAGCCCGACATGGAAGCTTTGCTCGATGAATATAGTTTCACCTTACCTTCCGATTCGTTATTGCCTTGGCAGTGGCCTTTGCGCAATACGGGTTTACTGCCCGACAATCTGCAGCGCGCTCGTCCTGGCGCAGATGCACGTGTAATTGATGCATGGCAACGGTTAGGGCATTTGGGTAGCAATCAGATTACCATAGCCGTCATCGATACGGGTTTCGATTTGAATCACCCCGATTTGCAAGGCAAAGTAGTCAAGCCATGGAATTTGCGCACGGCTTCCAGCCACATTCCTCAAGGTGATTCGCGCTATGTGCACGGTACGCCTGTAGCCAGTTTGGCCTTGGCTGCCACAAATGGGCAAGGTATAGTTGGGGTAGCACCGCGAGCTCGATGGATGCCTGTACATGGTCCTACGTTTGGGCTGCGCACTACCGAAGCCATGTTTCGCTATTGTGCCGATCAAGGAGCCGATAT
>Ga0256839_1000723_pt1 | contig 42368 bp, 40 predicted proteins | sample 354166metaG_FD_185968 | JGI IMG/M metagenome (GOLD analysis project Ga0256839, IMG submission 185968) | Hydrothermal vent microbial communities from Mid Atlantic Ridge, Atlantic Ocean - 354-166 | ecosystem: Environmental > Aquatic > Marine > Hydrothermal vents | place: Atlantic Ocean: Mid...
ATGCAACACTTCAAGGTGTTTAATCTCGTCGTCTGATAGGTGGTAATCATTCATGTCGCTATTATATTCGCAATCAATGTAATGCGCCAGCTAGTTAATGTGCATTCTTAATCGCGAATAGTATATAATTCAAAATCCGGCTATTTTCCCATATTGTCAGGTGAATCTGTACCGGTTAACAACATGGCATCTCCATAACTGAAAAACCGGTACTGTTTGTCAATCGCATGCTGATAAGCCTGCATGATTCGATCATACCCGGCAAAAGCTGAAACCAGCATCAGTAGTGTTGATTCTGGAAGATGAAAATTGGTTAACAAGGCATCAACCGATTTAAACTGATAACCAGGGGTAATGAACAAATCGGTGTCCCCAAAACCGGGTTTCAATACCCCCGAAACTGAAGCAGATTCCAATGCCCGAACAGATGTCGTACCGATTGCAATGACTCGCCCTCCATTTTGTCTGGTTTGTTGTATATGCGAGACTACTTCATCATTAACCTGGAAATATTCCTTGTGCATAACATGCTCCTCCAGATTATCCACCCGAACTGGCTGAAAAGTTCCGCTGCCTACATGAAGCGTAACAAATACACGCTTGACGCCTTTATCGGTAATTTGTTTTAAAATTTCCTTACTGAAATGCAATCCAGCAGTTGGGGCAGCAACAGCACCGGCTTGATCAGCAAACACAGTTTGATAGCGTTCCCGGTCGTATAAATCATCTTCCCTTTCGATATAGGACGGCAGCGGAATATGTCCAATACGCTGTAAAATGTCATGAATTTTATTATTTCCTGAAAATTCCAGTTCAAATAAGTCATCAACTCTACCAAGCACCTTGCAGCTAAAATCTTCGTCTAAATGAATAACTGTCCCAGCTTTTGGGGACTTACTGGCTTTGGTATGTGCAACAGCAACAAAGTCATCAATGACGCGCTCGATCAGGATTTCAACTTTGCCACCCGTTTGCTTGTGGCCAAATAATCGGGCCGGAATGACTTTGGTATTATTAAAAACCAGCAAATCATTTTCGTTGATATGATCGACAAAATCAGAAAACCTTCTGTCTCTAAGCTTGTTTTCGACGCAATCAACCACCAGCATTCGACTACCATCCCTTTTGTCCAATGGCTTCTGCGCAATTAAAGATTCAGGCAAATCGTAGTGGAAGTCACTTTTGTTCATCGTCACAAATAAAAACAGGACCGGTTTAAGGCAAAAATAAACCCAAAATGGGTTGGCAATAAAATAGGAATTTAATTATACTATACGGCTATTGCCGGGGTGGCGAAACTGGTAGACGCGCTGGATTCAAAATCCAGTGGTGGCAACACCGTGTCGGTTCGATTCCGACCCTCGGTACCATGAATTCTTACGGAGAAATCCGAAAAAGATTAAAAGCCCATATAAGATCTATATGGGCTTTTTTATATCCGACATTATAGAGTACGGCCACACCATCAAAACACCGACTAAAAATTTTGCTTTCAGCAACGATTGATTCAGTCTTGCTTGTTTAATGTGTTCAACCCCCAAAAAACCCTAATAAACATTTCACACTGTTAAACAAAATCTTCAGTATCTAAAACCCGGTTGTCGATAACATTTCATGGCTACCATTTCCTGAAGCACACTTTTTCGGATAACAATGCATCACTAGCAAACGATCGTTAGGAGAACTTGAGTACCTCCCGAAGTGAGTTAACAATACAATTTCTGCCAACAAATTACAATTTTCCAACAAACGGGCTTACCGTGTTACAAGCATCCATTGAAATATCTATTTAAGTAAATACCAAGAAAAAAGCCGGTAAAAAATTACAAATAAATATGTTTATCCACATTGACATTTAAAAAAACACCCTAACTTCCTAACCGGTAAACTATTTTTTAAAACTTCCTAACAGACACATAACCAATTGATTTAAAATAGTTTATAAAAAAAGTGTGAAATATTACCGTTTTAAGACAACACTCGAAATAACTAGCCTTCAGCCTGTTTTTTTCAAGTTACCCACAGGATTATCCACAGGAATTGTGGACAAATAAAATCTCGAACGAAGTTGACAACCATGCACAAAAAAGTGAGTATTTTTCTTGATTATTTTGCGTCCAGTAAAAAATGCGCTGCTGCAATTAATCTGGTCATTGCTGCCATTGTCATCACACCACTTTGTGGACTGCTATTCCAATGTGGATGTAATTGGCCCTGGAATGGCTTAAATGATTTCTGTAATTACTATCATCCCGAAGCAATTCATAAATGCCCCTGGTGCTCATCACTGGTGAGTGGATTATTTTCATGCAGCATCAGTATTCTGGCGGGTATTTGGGTATCCATTTCAGATTTTCCAAGTACTACTGGAAAAACATTGATATCCCGATTATTTTCTGGGTTTTTCGCATTTTTAATAATGGCTGCCCTTACCGCCATCATTGCCGCTTATTTACAAGACTACCCCGAAGGAATTGGCGGGTTAGTAGTAAACAATTTGGCATGATTTCTGATTTATTCAGAAATAATCCTTATAAAAAAGAGCTAATACTGTTTATCAATACGGCTAAACTAACCTTATTATGTTCTCGCCGCTCTCGAAACTTTATCGAAAGGTTCGGGAAATGCCATAACGGCATTGGTTTCTTGCCGTAACTTGTCCAGCAAAGTGTGATCAAACATTTGCCTAAGCTCTTCTCTGGTCTGATAGGTATCGGCATACAGTGCCTGAAAACCACCTAAATCCCTGACAAATTTTTCCAGCTTCCTTGTCGTGGTTTTTGCCTGATAATTCTCTACCCTCGGTTCGCCATAAATACCAATATCAACAAACATTTGCTCATCTTTTGTTGGATTGACCATGCCCCGGACGGGCGTTTCAAAAACTTTCATCGGACAAAGCCATAAGGGATAATAATCAACATCTTTGTGGAAAGTTTCTAAAGATTGACCCAGACTACTGATTGGCACCAGAAAATCCTGGTCCATGTGGTAAGTGTCATAAAGCTCATGGATTGCTTCGGTTTCTGAAAGCTTGAGCAGAGAAATATCCGGCGGCGACATCCAGCCCAACAAATACCGAAACCAGGGCTGATTGCCAAATGGAATAATCTGTTCCATTTCCCAGAAAAAAGAACGGGTATGACGATGATAATAATGACGCAACGGTATCCATTCTTCATCTGGTACATTTTTTACAAGAAACGATCTGACATGTTCATAAAACCAAGGTTTCCAGAAATGATTAATGGCATTTTCATGTTTCCAAGCTGATACGGAGTCAGAAAAATGCCCCAACATCAAAACCCCTTCCTGTTCGGAAAACAATAACCCTTCAACAAAATCATAAGCCCTTCTGAAAGGTTTGTTGGTTTCATCAGTAAAACGCTGGATAAATTCATCTCTTGATTTGAATGGCAAATAAGTCAAATGTACATATTTATTAGCAGGAATAATAGCCAGTTCTGCACAAACCAAAAACCCCAGAGAACCATAAGACCAGGGAATGGCATAAAAAATTTCTGCATTTTCATCTGGCGAACATTTCACTAATTCACCATCCGCAGTAACAATTTCAAAGCTTTTACAGATATGCTGAAATAAGCCATATTTATGAGAACTTGATTCGATGCCAAAACCATTCACCAGACCACCAACAGTCAGCGCATCCAGTTCCGGTACCACGGCCAGCGTCCAACCCAAAGGATTCAATGCGGCAGTAATCTGTCCCATATTGACCATCGGCTCAACGCGAACGGTGCGTTTGTCTTTATCAATTTCTAAAATATCCTGCAAATTGGTGTTGATTTGGTAATGTGTTTTTTTATAGTTTCCCTGCTTTAAAGACATTGCCTGCCAACCCGGTCTTGCCGTACACATCGGTACTTTTCCGCCGGTTTCTGTCATCCAGGCTTTAACTTGCTCCTGCACCTTGGCTACTTTTTCAGGATGCTTATCCGGTGCACTGTTTAACCAGAACACCAGACGATTTCTGGCACTCATCCAGGCTTTGAAAATTAAAGATGCGGGTAAAATAAATACAACAACGAAAATTCCGCGGTATTTAATCAAAAAATCAAGCATCGGTTCTCCCTATTATCGTCCTAACAGTGCGATGCGTACCATTGACAAGCCCCCTTTAATCCTTTTTAACAATCCTGGGTTTTCCCGAAGCCGTTCATGTCCCGGTAACAATTGACCTTTAGCCAAACGACTGATTTTCTTTTTCACTGCCGGATCCAGCTTGCCATCTGCCGCCAACTCAAACAACAGGGCTTTGACATTACCTAAATCAAAAAAATCACGCTGCCAGTTCCATTTAAAATCACCAGCATAGCGGAACCAGGAACCGCCAATACCTTCCACTTCGTAATTGGTGCCATCTTCACGTTTTGCAGGAGCAACTTGTTTCCAAAAACCAATCACCTCGCCTTGCTTTTCGTCAATCAAAATCCGATGATAGGGGTAGCGCCACTCTTCAAAGCCTTCCATTTGCACACCTAATGCCCACTCTTCAATCTGCTTTCTGCCGCGAGCGACAAATTCTTCATTCGGCCCCATATTCCAGCGATATTCTGCATCATCGGTGTACATGGCACCCAGATATTTTGGCCAGTTGCCTTCTTTTTCAGCATTACGATTAGCGGCAAGCCAACGCTCTACCATTTCTTCCAGTTCGGCCCTCGGGTACTGTGCCATAAGTCTCTCTTATTATTTAGTTTCTATTTTTATTGCTTTTGTTGGACAGTATTTTTCTGCCATTTTTGCTTTTTGTAACAGCTCTTGTGGTGGATTTTCCTGTAACACTGTTAAAATCCCTTTATCATCCACCTGGAAAATTTCCGGCGCTTCAGTCATGCAGGTTGCATGCCCCTGACACAAGTCGTAATCCACTCTTACCTGAAAAGACTTAATTGTTTGTTCCGAAACTGGTTGCGTTTTTGCTTCTGACTGCTGGCTTGCTACTTTTTCAGCAGTAGCTTCTCTCTTCCGATACCGGACCAAACACGGCTCTTTAGGTTGCACCACCATTTGCTCAAAATCATCCTGGTAAACCTCGGGTTGACTTACCAGTTCAAACGTATAATTTCTTAGCAAGAAACTGAAAATAGCCTTGATTTGCAACATGGCAAAGGCATTACCGCTGCATTTATGACGGCCACCACCAAAAGCAATCCAGCTAAATGGAATCTTGTCCTCCTGGCGATCTGGATTGTAACGGTCTGGATCAAAAACTTCCGGATTTGGAAAAATTTCAGGAATTCGATGCGATACGCGTGGCGAGGTACAAACATATTTACCCGCTTTAATCGTATAATCTTTAAACTTCAGATCTTTCATCACCTTTCTGATCAAAAATATCAGTGGTGGATGCAAACGCAGGGTTTCCTTGATGACATTTTCCAGTTTATTGGCTTGTCTGAGATCCTGAAACGTCACCTCACCATCTGCTCCAAACAAATCTTCCAGTTCTTCAATAACTGATTTTAATATATCTGGCCGCTTTGATAACTCGATCAGCACCCAAGAAGCCGTTCCGGCCGTGGTGTGATGACCGGCAAAAATTGCGCCGACCAACATGCCAGTAATTTCATGCGCAGAAAGACTGCTTCCGTCATCATAGCGCGCATCAATCAGCATCTGAAAAGCATCTTCACTTTTTTCAGATTTGTTGGCCCGCTTGGCAATAATTTCAGTGACCAGTTCTTCAATCCTGACTCTGGCCCTATCTCTGCGGCGAAAAACCGGCAAAGGTAAGTACGGGAAAACAAATGCCAGTGGATTGATGCCTTTTTCCAGATCATGATAAATTCTGGAAAACTCCTCGTTTAATTCATAGCGAAATTCATGCCCCAATAAACAGTGGCTGGAGGTATAAATCGTCAGCTGTTTCATAAACTCCAACAGATCAATCTCACCCACCTCGCCCCAATCTTTGGTCATTTCCTCAACTTCACCGGCAATCACTTGTGCATAGGTGCGCATCGGCTTGTCCCGCAACACCGGCATCAACATTTTTAATTGCTGATCCTTTTTATGTTGCGGCGCATCAAAAACCACACCCTTGCCAAAAATTGGCGTCATGATTTTATAGGCTGCGCTTTGGTCTAATTGCTCATCCGGAGCACGAAAAAAAGCCTCATTGGCTTCAGGCCCGGTCATTAACACCATTTCCTGATGGAACATGCGAAACTCACCAATTTCACCCAGTTTTTCACGAAGTTTCATCATATATTGAAATGGGTTTTTTCCGAATTGCAGCATATGGCCAAGCAATGGCAAAGCGCCAGGCATTTTAGGCGGGACTTTTTCTGTCATCTTGTATTAATTGTTTTTGTTTTGTGGCCGCATATGAGGAAATAATAATACATCCCTGATTGAAGGCGAATCAGTAAACAGCATAACTAAGCGGTCAATACCAATCCCTTCGCCCGCAGTTGGCGGCATCCCATGTTCCAGGGCAACGATATAATCTGCATCATAATGCATGGCCTCATCATCACCGGCTTCTTTTTCTTCAACTTGTTTTCTGAATCGCTCTGCCTGATCTTCAGCATCATTTAACTCAGTAAAACCATTGGCAATTTCCCGGCCACCAACAAAAAACTCAAAACGATCGGTCACGTGTGGATCCTGGTCATTTCGTCTTGCCAATGGCGACACTTCGACAGGATAAGCAGTAATAAATGTTGGATTCATCAGCCGATTTTCGACAGTTTTTTCGAAAATCTCGATTTGCACCTTGCCCAATCCATAACTTTCCTTAATTGGGATTCCCAGTTTTTCCGCTACTTTCACAGCAGCATCCCGATTGTTTATATCAGCTTCAGTTAGGTTCTGATTAAAATGCAAAATGGATTCAACAACCGTCATTCTATCGAATGGCTTACCAAAATCATAAACTTCGCCTTGATAATTTAGCATCGTTGACCCGACCACTTCTTCAGCCAGACCACGCAGCATTTGTTCAGTTAAATCCATTAAATCATGATATTCCGCATAAGCCTGATAAAATTCCAGCATGGTGAATTCCGGATTATGTCGCGTTGACAGGCCTTCATTTCGGAAGTTTCGGTTGATCTCATATACTCTTTCAAAACCGCCAACAACCAGCCTTTTTAAATACAATTCCGGGGCGATTCGCAAATACAACCCCATATCCAGAGCGTTATGATGAGTGGTAAAAGGTCTAGCTGTAGCACCGCCTGGAATCACCTGCATCATGGGCGTTTCTACTTCCATAAACTGGCGCTGATCCAAAAACCGGCGAATAAAACTGACAATTTTTGAACGAATCACAAAAGTGTTTCTTGATTCGTCGCTCATAATCAAATCAAGATATCGCTGCCGATATTTGATTTCCTGATCGGCAATGCCATGAAATTTTTCCGGCAATGGCCGCAGTGCCTTAGTCAACAGGCGAATATCATCCACCTTGACACTTAACTCACCCACTTTGGTTTTAAATAAAGTCCCTTCGGCACCGATAATATCGCCAATATCCCATTTTTTAAATTGTTCGTTATAAAACCCTTCAGGCAAGGTATCACGTGTGACATAAAGCTGAATTTTTCCCGCCATATCCTGAATGTGACAAAAACTGGCTTTACCCATGATTCGACGAGTCATCATGCGACCGGCAATTTTTACCCGAACTGGCTCAGCCTCTAGCTCTTCCTTGGTTTTTTCACCATATTCAGCAATCAATTCACCGGTTACCACATTGCGTCGAAAATCGGTCGGGAAAGCCACACCTTCTTCTCTCAGGTTTTTTAATTTTTCCCGTCGCTGCCTGATTTGTTCCTGTTCGTCCTGGTCAATTTCTGTCATGTTTTTTGTACTTTAATTTTCTATTTTGATTTTAAGTTGAGGAATGAAGAACTTTTAATTTTTTCTCCTAATCCAACCCTCTCACTGCAATCAATTTAAGAGCATTTGTAATTTTGTAGGTTGGGTTAGCGGTAGCGTAACCCGACAAAATCTAAAAAATGTCGGGTTACGCTACCGCTAACCCAACCTACACGTTGTTTAACTTAATGGCAGTGTCCGAAATCCCCTCCGTCAAGAAAGAACTACTAGTTTTGATTTATAGGCCGCTTTTTAAGCTGGCCTCAATAAACTGATCCAGATCTCCATCAAGCACTGCTTGGGTATTTCCTGTTTCAACATTGGTACGTAAGTCTTTGATCCTCGATTGATCCAAAACATAAGACCGAATCTGACTACCCCAGCCAATATCGGATTTGGTATCTTCCAAAGCCTGCTGTTCTTCATTGCGTTTTAGCAATTCCATTTCATAGAGTTTGGATTTTAATTGCTTCATTGCATTATCCTTGTTTTTGTGTTGCGAGCGATCATTTTGACACTGCACAACAATACCTGATGGATTATGGGTTATTCGCACTGCTGATTCTGTTTTATTGACGTGCTGTCCACCTGCGCCACTGGCACGATAAACATCAATACGCAAATCGGCCGGATTGATTTCAATATCAATATCATCATCAATTTCTGGCGCAACAAACACAGAAGCGAAAGAAGTATGGCGACGATTACCGGAATCAAAAGGCGATTTTCTGACCAGACGGTGAACGCCAGTTTCGGTACGCAACCAGCCGAAAGCGTAATCGCCAGTAAATTTAATAGTCGCACTTTTAATACCAGCCACCTCTCCTTGTGATTCCTCAATCAATTCGGTTTTAAAGCCTTTGCGCTCCCCCCAACGTAAAAACATTCTTTCCAGCATTTGCGCCCAATCCTGCGCTTCTGTCCCTCCTGATCCAGCCTGAATATCCAAAAAGGCATTGTTGGCATCCATTTCCTTGGAAAACATGCGACGAAACTCCAGGTCGGCAACTTTAGCCGCATAATTATCAAGGTCAGCGACAACTGAATTAACGGTTTCCTCATCGTTTTCTGCAACCGCCATTTCCAAAATTTCAGCTGCATCCGATAAACCGTTATCCAGTTCATTAATAGTCTCAACAATGGCTTCCAATCGTCCACGTTCTTTTCCCAAGGCTTGGGCTTGCTCAGGATTATCCCAAATTTTGGGATCTTCCAGTTCTCTTAATACTTCTACTAATCGTTCACTTTTTTGATCGAAGTCAAAGATACCTCCTAAGCTCATCGGTACGACTTTTTAAATCAGTTATTTTTTGGGTAATTGGATTTATTTCTTGCATTAAAATTGTAATTTACAGGATAACTAGGTTAAAAATGTTTATGATCAAGTCTTCCCAAAGCCCTTGACTATATAAACATGCAGGGCTTCATCATTTTATTTGAAGGACTAGGTCAGGTTTCCTTTTATGATACAATATTTGCCGTTTCGATGTTCAGCAAACCCACATCGGACAAAATGAAAAAATTCTAACAACACACCTTGAGGTTTAACATTATGAATATTATTCAAAAACTATTTGTAGCCCTGGCGATGACTTTGGCTTTGGGTAGCATTTCTACCGTAGCTAATGCTTATGAAGAAGGACGCAAAGTTATGGCACCTGCGGCTGCAATCGATGCTGTTTTGGCAAAAATCAAAGAAGCTGAAGATGCAATTGATTCAGGTCATGAAGGCAAAGAAATCCTTCCGATTGTCAAGCAAGCTTTAATGTACTGTAAAGAAATTAATGCCAGCGACTTAGTTTCTGCTAATGTATCACGCGGCAGATCAACTTTGAAAAAAGCTCGCAAAGAACTTAAGAATGAAGAACAACAGGTTGCCAAGCAGCATTTGAAAAAAGCGGCTGAACAATTCAGAAAAATAAAAGGTATGCTATAAATTAAAGGACAACCTTTTAAGACAAGGCGTTGTTATTACAACGCCTTGATCTGTTCATTAGTCCCATCGTTGATCCCGCACCTTGACCCTGCCGTTTTCTATTTTTACCGGAAAACAAGCGATATCTTCATAAGCAGGAGGCGATCTAAATTCTCCTGTCTTAATACAAAACCTGGCACCGTGCCTTGGACAAATAATCTCATCACCATCCAGTTCGCCACTCGCAATCTCTGCACCGTCATGGGTACATACATCTTCAATAGCATAAAACTCACCATCTAACTTAAAGATTGCAACCTCTGTACCATCGACATCAACGATCACATGCTCACCATCTGCAAGTGCATTCTGGTCAATGACATCAACCCAATCAGACATTTTTTATTCTCTTCATGTTTTAAAATAGACATCATAACGAACCAATTTTCCGGCAAAACTTAGATCTGGTTTGCCGCCTAATGGCTCAGCATAATTCGGACTTTTCACAACCACCCGCTTGCCAGCAACTTGCAAAGCACAAGCGAATAAATCTTTTTTATCTTCATCTTCACCAACAATGCCCTTTAAAACGACCAAAGGTTTTTTCGCCAATGCTGATTTTTTTCTTTTGGCAGGAAACATAGGATCAAGATAAATACAATCAGGAATATATTCTAAATTTTGTAAAATTTCTATGGCATTCCCGACAATTAATTTTGGCGATTTTAAATTCAATTGCTGTATCCAACTCTGATTTCCCAGCCTTTCAAAACCATCGCCTAATAAAGCCGCCATAATTTTAGATCGTTCAATACTTACAATTTGATAGCCCATCCGAAAAACATGAAAACTGTCCTGCCCCCAGCCGGCAGTTGCATCGACAACTGTTTTGGTTTTTTTGCCAATTGCCTGAGCTAGTGTCCCAGTTTTAGGTGCTGGCCAGGATGGTTGTTCCATACTACGGGCATCAAATTCAACACTCATCCCTTTTTTTGGCGATTTGATATCAAACAGAGCTAATTTGTTATCGCGCCAAGCAAGAAAAAAACCGTCCCTATGACTATCAATCTGCTTCTGGGTAATTAATGGTATTTCTAGTTGTTTTGACAAGCTCTCAACTTGAGGATTATTGTTTTCTAATAAAACAAAAACCTTCTGATCATTCTTTAACACAGAAAAACATTACATTATTCTGTAGAAATGGATTTTTCCTTATTCTTTAACGCTGCATCCAGGGTATGCCAGGCTAAAGTTGCACATTTCACCCTGGCAGGATATTCTCGAACGCCAGCCAATACCGCTAATTTACCAATAGCATCCAGATCAATTTCCCCATCTTCACCAGTGGTCATTTTATGAAACATCTCGAATATCTCCTCTGCTTCTTCAATGGTTTTGCCTTTGATAATTTCCGTCATTAAAGAAACCGAAGCGGTAGAAATAGCACAGCCGGAACCTTGAAAACTGGCATCTTCAATCATTCCATCTTTAATCTTCAAAAACAATGTCAGCTTGTCACCGCACAAAGGGTTGAAACCTTCAACTTCGCGATCCGGATTTTCCATCACCCGAAAATTTCGGGGATTACGATTATGATCAAAAATAACTTCCTGATACAAGTCGCGTAATTCATCAAACATTAGCCAAAAACCTCAATTAATTGGTTTATTCCTGTCATTAAAGTATCAATTTCCTGCTTGGTATTGTACATGGCAAATGATGCACGCGCGGTCGCAGGCACCTGAAAAAAATCCATCACTGGCATCGCGCAATGATGCCCTGCTCTGACCGCAATACCTAAACTATCCAGCATAGTGCCAATATCATGAGGATGAATTTTTTCCAGAACAAAAGAAAGTATTGCACCTTTTTGAGCAGCTTCACCAATAATCTTCAAGCCTTTAATTTTCTTTGCTTTTTCAGTGGCATAACTGAGTAATTCGGCTTCATACGCAGCAATTTCAGCCATGCCAATTTCAGACAGGTAATCCAACGCTGCTCCCAAAGCGACAGTGTCCGCAATACTGGGTGTTCCAGCCTCAAATTTATAAGGCACGACATTATATTCCGTTTCTTCAAAAGTCACTTTTCTAATCATATCACCACCTCCTTGATAAGGCGGCATGGCTTCTAGCAATTCTTGCTTGCCGTAGAGCACGCCAATTCCTGAAGGAGCATAAAGTTTATGACCTGAAAAAACGTAAAAATCACAATCAAGCTCCTGCACATTAACTTCCATATGAGGGATAGCTTGCGCGCCATCGAGCAACACCTTAATGCCTTTCTCATGTGCTGCTGAAATAATTTCCTTGACAGGATTGACAGTCCCCAAAGCATTAGACATATGTGCAACCGAAACCAATCGGGTTTTTTCTGTCAATAACGCCATGAATTGTTCGATAATCAGCTCACCTTGCAGATTAATAGGAGCTACTTTTAATTTTGCGCCAGTTTCTTCGCAAAGCATTTGCCAGGGAACAATATTGGAATGATGCTCCATGCCAGTAATCAGAATTTCATCACCCGCTTTCAGATTCGCTTTCCCAAAAGTTTGCGCAACTAAATTAATGCCTTCAGTTGCGCCACGAACAAAAATTATTTCTTTATGACTTTGCGCATTAATAAAAGCCTTAACTTTTTCTCTTGCTCCTTCAAAGGCTGCCGTAGCACGTTCGCTCAGCGTATGGACACCACGGTGAACATTGGCATAATCATGGCTGTACATCTTCACGATACTGTCAATAACCACCTGCGGTTTTTGACAAGTTGCTGCATTATCAAGATAAACCAAAGGCCTATTGCGAATTTCTTGCCTTAAAATTGGAAAATCAGCGCGTATTTTTTCAACATCAAAACTCATAATACCCATTCCTTGCGTATTTCCATTTGTGGAAATCGAGCTAATAATTGCTCAAGCACCAAGGCACGAAAATGATTTTGTTGGATTTTTTCGATCATTTCATTTGCGAATGCAAAAGTCAGCATATTCTCTGCAGTTTCCCTATCAATACTACGTGTTTGTAAATAAAAAATTGATGTTTCATCAAGCTGTCCCACCGTAACACCATGAGCACACTTGACATCGTCCGCATAAATTTCCAGTTGCGGCTTGGTATCTGCTTCCGCATCTTCGGACAATAATAAATTTTTATTATTCATTTCTGAATCAGTTTTTTGCGCATCCTGATGAACAATCACCCTACCTTGAAAAATACCGCGCGCACGTTGGTCTAAAATGCCTTTATAGGTTTCCCGGCTGATCGCGTTTGGCATACGATGATGAATGCGAGTATGGTTATCCATCACCTGCTTTTTTCTTCCCAGATAAAGCCCATTCAGACAACATTCAGCTGCATACCCCAAATCTGTATTAACTTCATTGCGCGAAGTTTGGCTGCCAAATGAGAAAACATCATGATTAAATTTGGCTTCCTGTTCCTGATTCACATAAATCCCGCTGAAATGAAACGCTTTTTCACTTTCATTTTGTAGTTTGCAAAAATAGACCTCGGCATTCTCATCAATAAAGATCTCATTTACAGCAGTCGTTAAATAAGCTCCGTCAGTTAAACTGGTATAACTTTCAAACAAGTCAACCCGGGCATTTTTGTCAATAACAATAATATTTCTGGTTGCAGCCAGCACTTCAGGGTCAGATGCAACATGAATGATATGTATTGGCTTGTCCAACCGAATATTTTCCGGCAACTTCAGAAACCAGCCATCGGCAAACCATGCACTATTAAAATGGATAAATCCGTGATCTTCAGTATCAACAGCTTTGCCAAAATATTCGGAAACTTGTTCAGGAAAATACTGCAATGCATGAACCATACTGCATAGTTGTACTCTTGATGGCAAACCTGAAATGTCAGAAAGTTGCTCTGAAAATCGGCCATTCAGAAAAACCATATTGAAACAATTTTCAATTTGATAAGGCTCGATTAATTTTTTGTCAATTTCAGGTATTGCTTCTGCTGATTTCGGCAAAAAAACTTTTTTTTCAATCGCTGAAAAATTAACATAACGCCATTCTTCATCTTTGGAAGAAGGAAAACCTTGCTTAGAGAAACTTGCCAGTGCAGCTTTTCTGAGCTGGTTCAACCAAGGCAATTGTTGTCCGGGGAAGATATCATTAAAATCCTGGTATTCAGAAACATACTGGTTAGATTGAATTCCCATTATGCAACCGCCTGTTCTTCCAACCAGCTATAGCCCTTTTCTTCCAATTCCAGGGCAAGCTCTGGGCCACCTGATCTGACAATTTTCCCATCCGCCAATACGTGTACATAATCAGGCTTAATATAATCCAATAATCTTTGATAGTGGGTGATCATGACAAATGATCGTTCCGGTGAACGTAATGAATTAACGCCATTTGCAACAACTTTTAAGGCATCAATATCCAGACCCGAATCAGTTTCATCGAGAATGCACAATTTGGGTTCTAATACCGCCATTTGCAAAATCTCATTGCGCTTTTTCTCGCCACCGGAAAAGCCTTGGTTCACAGACCGATAAAGAAATTCCTGATCCATTTCCACCAAGGCGGTTTTTTGCTTGATAATTTTAAGGAAATCCATTGCATCCGCCTCATCCAGCCCATGGTGCTTACGGATAGCGTTTAATGCTGCCTTTAAAAGGTAAATATTGCTTACCCCAGGAATTTCTACTGGGTATTGAAATGCCAAAAACACTCCTTCCCTAGCACGAATTTCAGGATCCATTTCTAATAGATCTTTGCCTAAATAAGTGATACTTCCTTGCGTGACAGTGTAGCCGGGCTTACCAGCTAAAATGTGTGACAAAGTACTTTTCCCTGATCCATTTGGTCCCATAATAGCGTGTACTTCACCTGCTTTGACTTCAAGGTTAATACCTTTCAGTATTTGTTTGTCTTCAATACTGACATGAAGGTTTTCAATCGTTAACATACTTGATTTCCTGAATTTAAAATTGAATTTGGTATTTGCTTGAGCTTTTATCAGCCTACTGATCCCTCAAGACTGATTCCCAGTAAGGCTTGGGCTTCAACGGCAAATTCCATCGGTAATTCCTTGAATACTTCCTTGCAAAACCCATTGACAATCATGGACACAGCATCCTCTGGAGAAAGCCCGCGTTGCTGGCAAAAGAACAGCTGATCTTCACTGATTTTTGAGGTGGTTGCTTCATGCTCCACTTGTGCGGAAGGTTGTTTGACTTCAATATAGGGAAACGTATGAGCACCGCATTTGTCACCTACCAACAAGGAATCACATTGCGTATAATTTCTTGCATTTTTCGCTCCTTTTAAAACTTTCACCAAACCTCGATAGGTATTTTGTGCTTTTCCGGCAGAAATACCTTTTGAAATAATGGTACTACGGGTGTTTTCGCCAATATGAATCATTTTGGTGCCGGTATCAGCCTGCTGATAATTATTAGTCAAGGCAACCGAATAAAATTCTCCTATCGAATTTTTGCCAGTCAGGATGCAACTGGGATATTTCCAGGTAATAGCGGAACCCGTTTCGACTTGTGTCCAGGATACTTTTGAATTGTCGCCTCGGCAGTCTGCCCTTTTGGTCACAAAGTTATAAATACCGCCTTTGCCATCCTTATCACCTGGGTACCAGTTTTGTACCGTTGAATATTTTATCTCCGCATTTTCCAGAGCAATCAATTCAACAACTGCGGCATGCAATTGATTTTCATCACGCATAGGCGCTGTACAACCTTCCAGGTAGCTGACGTGGCTATCTTCATCAGCGATAATTAAGGTTCGCTCAAATTGTCCAGTATTGGCGGCATTGATTCTGAAATAGGTCGATAACTCCATCGGACATCGCACACCCTTCGGGATATAAACAAAAGATCCATCAGAAAATACTGCTGCATTCAGTGCTGCAAAAAAGTTATCAGTATGCGGAACCACAGAACCTAAATATTGCTCTACCAATTCGGGATATTCTTGCAACGCCTCAGACATTGGACAAAAAATAACGCCAGCTTCCTTGAGCTTGCCTTTAAATGTTGTCGCCACAGAAACACTGTCAAAAACCGCATCAACCGCTATCCCAGCTAAACGTTCTTGTTCGTCTAAAGGGATGCCCAGCTTTTTATAGGTTTCCAGCAACTCCGGATCTACTTCATCCAGACTTTTTGGACCATCTTCCTTTTTTTTTGGTGCGGAATAATAGCTGATTGTCTGATAATCTATGGGATTAAATTTCACAAAAGCCCACTCCGGAGTTTTCATAGTCATCCAATGCCGTAACGCCTTGAGCCGATATTCCAACATAAAGGCAGGTTCGTTTTTTATAGCAGATAATCTCCGAACCACATCTTCATTCAGCCCTGGAGCAAAACTTTCAGTTTCAAGGTCGGTTACAAAGCCTTGCTTGTATTCCTGACCAATTAGATTTTCAATTTGTTGTGCACTTGTTGACATAAACAACTCTATTTAAATATTTCAATATAAACTTGCAACGGGAATACAAATTTCCTTAGGAGGCTTAACCGGTAAAATCAAATCTGCCAGAGTAACCGATTCCAGTGCATTTTGTACGGTCTTGTTAATTAAGTCCCAGTTACCCTGGATTTCGCAACCGAGAGCTTGCTCACAACTATGGTGTGAAGCACTGCATTCAGTTAAAGCGATAGGCCCCTCAAGCGCATAAATGACTGCTGCAACAGATATTTTCTCCGGTGATCGCGCTAATTTATAGCCACCTTTAGCGCCGCGAACTGAAACTAAAACCTTTGCTTTGACTAGGAGCTTAAGAATTTTGCTTACCGTAGGCAATGCTATGCCTGTTTCTTCAGCGATACCGGTTGCCGCATGGACGCCACTATTTTTTTTGGCAATAAAACTTAATATTACCGTTGCATAGTCTGTCAATTTACTTAAACGCATCAATCCGCCTCTTTATAACAAGGACTATTTTAGTCCTATTTAATTCCATAGTAAAGTACTTGGGAATCCATTATTCAAATAGACTAGAGAAATAACCGCTAAGGAACTCTAAAAAAAGTAATCATTTATTAAACATACAAACCAATGATTTAGTTATATTTCACATACTTAATAGTTACTTTGGTTAATATTGTACCTATGGACAATATTAACTTAGGCAAGAAAGTAATAAATTAGCCTCACACGACGAAGGGAGATTTGAAGAAATTTCAAAATGATCGTGAATGATTCACTTCGAAACGTCATCAGTATAACAACTTAATTGTTTGCTATTGGCTGAGCGGGATAACCGTTAACAACGGAGCTTTTTTATTTTATGAAATGGTGAATCACTGCTCAAGGGATAGTAGGATTTCTTTATGAGAATTTTTTTAATTGATGCTAATTGAGGTGATGTGATGCTTAAAACCCAAAGACCCCTAAACCAAACTATGTATAAACAACTTTCCAAATTTGCCCTGTGCTTTTGCTTAGCTATCGGAAGTTTTAGTTTTTTCACTACTGCTTACGCAACAGATGTTGAATTTACAATCAATAACGAAAATCCGTTTACTATAGACTTTGATGCCCAAGACATTGGTGATGAATTCTATATTGATTTCACAAATAGCCTGAGCGGACCAACCTATTTAGAAAAACTGATTTTAAGATGGGATCAGGTGTCAATCGACACATCAAATATTACTCCTTATGTTGATTACATAGCATATCCCAACGGTTCAGCAAACCTGACTTCTGAAACCGGAAATGACTATTATTTGCTTGATGTGGATTTTTCTAGCAACATTGGAAGTAAAATTGGTGCTGCGAGTGTTGGGATTGCTCTTGATTGGTATAACTTTAATCCTAATAATGATTTTACTGTAACAGTTTGCACAAACTCTTCGACTTGTGCCGCACCTGGTACAAGCCCTGTTCCAGTTCCTGCAGCGGCATGGCTTTTCGGCACAGGCATAATGGGATTGCTAGGCTTTTCCCGCAGAAAAATTGCTGGATAATCATTTCGAAAACAGGCCTTCTCATTGAATAAAATGAGTGATTCTCAAGTGAGAATTACTCATTTTCCATACTTCCACTTATTCTTCCAGAACTCTGAAAAGCACTTCTTTCACACCGGCAGGATCGAAAGGCTTATCGAATATAGCCGAAACTCCTGCCTGTTGAATACTATTAATTCTGGCCTCATCCCGTTCACTGGTTACCATCAAAATAGGAATAAAAGGATTATGCAATTCATTACGAATATATTCTATGAGTTCTTTCCCATCCATTTCCGGCATATTGTAATCAGTAACAATCACATCAAATTGATCAGGCGAAGCATTAAAGACTTCGACAGCCTGTTTGCCATCATTTGCAGTAGTAATATCTTCAATACCAAGATTGTTTAGTATTCGGGTCACATGTTTTTGAGCTAACTTGCTATCATCAACGACTAATACACGTAGTGACTCTACATCATATGTGTCAAGTACAATTTCTTCAGGGTCGATAATTTCTACAGTTGCTTTCAAAGCCCTATGAAGATCACCATGGGAAAAAGGTTTTGGTAAAATTGCGACCACGCCTGCCTGACGGATAGGATCCAGGGTATTGAAATCTGTTTCACTTGAAATCAACATAAATGGCACTCCTTCGAGTCCTTCTGCCTGTCTGATTTTTAAAATTAGTTCAGATGCTGTCATATCCGGCAAATACATGCTGCTGATAATTAAATCTGGCTTGTATTTATTCAAGACCGCCAATGCCTCTGCACCTGAAATGATCCCCTCAACATTGCCAATACCTTCTCCCTGTAAATGTTTCATTATCACTTTCAGTTGGGTAGAAGAAGGTTCGATCAACAAAATTGACAAATCAGAAATATCTATCGTAGACATATCTATTCCTAGAAAAGTTAAAAACTGATTAGCTCAAAAACATGGAATAAATTCGAGCACCATCCTATTTATTTAAGAATAGAAGATCTATCCAGAAAAACCTGAATTTTGACGACAAAAAACTCAGCTTTACTTTTTGAAGGTGTTGATAAAGCCGTCTCTGTTCGGCATTTCAATCTTAGACAAATTATTGTTATCTATAATCTTATCTTCGCTAATGATACCATTGAGAGCAAGCAAGTAAGCAGTCACAGCATAAACCTCATCATTACTCAGCTTACCGGGCGCATGTAACGGCATGGAACGACGAATGAAATCAAAAACAGTCGTTGCATAGGGCCAGTAATTGCCAACAACCTTGTCTGGCGGATCATCAGTCAGTGAATGCAGCGCCCCTGCCAATTCGTCAGCACTACCTCCAGCGCCGTCCACCCCATGACAAGACAAACACTGTTGCTGATAAATTATTTTACCTTTGTATGCACTACCTGCTCCAGTTGGCAAACCCTCCCCATTCGGAAAAATATCGCGATTCCATCTATCAACAACTGCACTGCTGACTGGTTTACCCAAATTTGGCCCCTGAATGGTTTCGGCATGGGCATAATTCATCATGATAAAAATTAACAATGTAAAATTACGCATATACATGACTGATCCCCCCATCAGCAGCAACTTTCCAACTTACTATTGCATTATAATGAAAATAACCATGTTTCCCACGCTGGGCTATTAACATTTTACGCGAAGGCTGTTGATATCCCGTTTCATCTACCGCACGACTCATGATAATTATATCTTTGCCTTGCCACTGCCAGGGGATGCGAAAACGGGTAAAACATTTTGATAACACTGGTTCTTGCAGCTGAGCTTCCGCCCAGGAATTGCCCCCATCAGCAGAAACTTCAACCTTGCTGATCTTTCCTCGACCGCTCCAGGCTAAACCGGTTATTTGATACAAACCTGAACCGTCCATTTTATATCCCGGTGACGGGCTGGTTATTAATGACTTGGCATCCATAAAAAAACTAAATTGCCTGGCTTTTCCCGATGGCAATAATTCAGTATATTTTGAAGTCTCGTTACGTGTCATGCTGGGTCGGGTCGTGATATGTAATCGTCGCAACCATTTTACATTCAGCACTCCTTCCCAACCGGGCACAAGTAATCTTAAAGGATAACCATTTTCGGGGCGAATACGCTCGCCATTCTGATAAACTGCAACAATACAATCATCCAAAGCCTTTTCAAGTGGAATACTGACATTCATAGCCGCAGCATCAGCACCTTCTGCAATCAACCATTTCCCCACCGCTTTAATTCTCGCTTCATGCAATAAAACTGATAATGGAACACCTGTCCACTCGCTGCATGAAGCCATTCCATGAAAATAACCTGCTTGCGTTTGAATTGGTTTAGATCGCCACCCCGCATTACTATTACCCCCACATTCTATAAAACAGAACAGTGAGCGCATGGGGTAGCGAAGCAAGCTGTCAACGGAAAACATCAGCGGCTTTTCTACCAAACCATGAATTAAAAGCTGATGACGTTTAGGATCAATTTCTGGAACTCCATTATGATGACGCTCAAAATGCAATCCATTAGGCGTTATTGTTCCTTCGAGATCATGTAGTGGTGTCCATGAAACACCATTCCCTGGAGCCATTGAATTTTCCATTTTCCAGCGAATAGTGCTTTTTTCATATGGTGAAGGTTCGCCGTAATTGGAAAAAGGCTCTCCTGGCTTCAACATCCAGGCAGGCAAATTGCTGTCGAAGGGTTTTACTTTTGCAAAAACCTGAAGCGAAACTGCCGTCGCAGCAGAAAAAACCAGACCTCGTTTTAAAAACAATCGACGATCAAGCAAGCCACCGCCAGCAACAGGCTCTAACTGATTTTCCATTTTTATCTCCTGTGATTTCAGGAGATTGATTGTACTAGGTTTCTTGTTTTTTGAAAAAAACCTGGAAGGTTGTTGAGTGAAACAAGATTAGTGGAATTGAGCGTGTTTTTTAATTTTTTGAGGCGGATAATGGTGCTATACTTTTTACGGTCAAAAATACCTCCCTGCATCCATAATAATCAATTTACATTCAGTATGTTACAGAATTCCAAAAGTGTATTTTTCAGCGTAAACAGTATATGTAACAAAAAAGGTGATAATTTCCCATTGCTACAGCAGTATCTTCCTTAATCCAACTGACTCCTAGTTTAATCAATTATTATTTCCCCTTCGATTGCCAGCTTCTCCAAAACCTCCAATACTCTCATGCTGCTTTGCTCCATCTTTGCCATGGCTTCAAGCACACCTTTGTTATCATTATTTTGTAATGCTTCTAATGCCGCAACTCCATTTTCGTGAACATTTTGATGAGGAAGTTCTAATTTTGAAAAAGTAGGCAAGCTTGAAAAAAGTCGCTTTCCCTCGCCATTGTAATACCATTTTCCCAATCGACATTGATGATGACTTGAAAAATCAGCAGCTGTTTTTTGGGAAACCCTCATAATCACTTTGTAAATTTCCATTTTGTAAATCAGGTGATCAAGTTTTACCACTTCTACAAAACTTCGTAATGCACTTCCAGAAATTACTTGTTGCGCTTTACCTGATAAATGAATCAACTCATTCATTTTCGAATTTGCTTGATTGCCAATTTCACCAAACCCAACCGAATCCTGAGCAACTCGCGCCATTTGCTGTTTAACATTAATAGTTTCATTGTGAATCGTAGAAACCAAGCCTTCGATATCTCCAGTTGCATCATTGGTTCTTTTAGCCAAGGTTCTCACCTCATCAGCAACTACGGCAAACCCTCGGCCCTTATCCCCAGCTCTTGCCGCTTCTATTGCGGCATTTAGAGCTAACAAATTGGTCTGATCAGAAATATTTTTAATTAAATTAATTATGCCTTCAATATCTTCAGCACTTTTATCCAGATCATCCACTGTTTGGGCTGTTTCCTGCACATCACCAGCCATTTCAACTAAAGATGTGGATAGCCTTTCAACTGCTTTATGCATATCGTTCAACACGACCTGATTTTCAGTTATGTTGCTACTTTCCATTGTTATAACATTCGCTAAACTGGCTAATGAATTCTGCATCTCCGTCATAGATGAGCCAAATTCCTGAAATAATTGAAAAATGCCAAAATTGAAAGTCTCTATTTCCTGATAATTTTGTAATTGTTGCTTTAGATCATTAACTTCACTTTGCAAAGAATCTACTTTCTGCCTTAATATCAATTTTTCTTTTTTATTTTTTTCGATCTGTTTTTCAGCATCGATAAGTTTTTGCTTGTTGGAGAACATTTTTTTCTCAAAAATCCTTGTTATTTTGATAAGTTGTCATTAAATATTTTGAATAAAAAAACATGAAAAATAGAAAACTTCGAGATTTTATTGTTATTCTGTTATTCAACCCTTTGATATGAAAAAAGACCTCGGTGTTCATGTTTTTATGGAATGATTCTTGTAAAAGAATAGTCAAAATAACCAAAAATTGAAGCAACCAATTTTAATACGATGAATAACTTATGAAATTTCTGGTCTCCTATGTCATGCAAGGCTCCATTCAGGCTCTGAGTGTCTCAGCTCTGTTTGGATTATTATCAATACAAATTCTGCCTGCCGCTATCCTTTGTGCCGGTGTTGTTGCATTATATGTATTGAGGAAAGGTCAAAAAAAAGCCTTCATGGTTTTTTTTATAACAATTGCTATCAGCTATCTGGCTAGCCAATTCATTCCAAGCAGACCTGGACTCGATTTTCCTATTGTGATTTTATTGTTAATCCCTGTTTGGCTCAGTGCTTTAGTTTTAAGAGCAACAGAATCCCAAGGTTTGGCTATCAGCACAGCAATTTTTTGCGCCGCAGTTTTTGCAATTTTCATCGAATTATATTCAGGCAATGCTATTCAATGGTGGGGTGAATGGTTAAAAATAGCAGTAACCGGAATAAAAAATGCCAGTTATCAAGGATTTGTCGATAGCGGTAGTTTAAAAATCATGAATGGCTTAATGGCCTCAGTCTTGGGGTTATGTGTTGTACTCAGCCTGCTTCTGGGGCGATGGTTGCAAGCAATGATTTATCATCCAGGTGGTTTTTCCCTTGAATTCAGCAACTTAATTGTACCCAGGCGCTTACTCTATATTATAGGATTAATTTTACTTATCTGTTTTCTCATTAACAAAAACCTATACAATGATTTGTTAATAGTTTTTTCAATTATCTATTTTTTTCAGGGACTTGCTATTTTGCACTTTTATGCTGAAAAAAATAAACTGAGTAAATCAATGCTCGTACCCGTTTATATTTTAATTTTCTTTTTACCGCATTACGCAATTATTGGTCTGGCAAGCGCTGGCGTGATGGATACCTTCCTTAATTTTAGAAAACAACCCAAATGATACCAATTCGCGATACTGCCCCTTGCCACACCACGCCCTATGTTACTTGGGGACTTATTATTCTCTGCACCAGCTTGTTCATCTTTTTGCAATTTTTACCCGAACCAGTGCAGCGCGAAATCATTTATAAATATGGCATGGTACCTATCCGTTATTCAAATCCACAGTGGGCCGCTTATTTTGGCTTGCCTCCGGATGGATACTTATCTTTTTTTACCAATTTATTCTTGCACGGCGACTGGATGCACCTACTTTTAAATATGTGGTTTCTTTGGATTTTTGCTGACAATATTGAAGATCGAATGGGACATTTTCGATTCATTATTTTTTATTTGATTTGCGGATTTTTAGCAACTTTTTTGCAATGGTATTACAAGCCGGAACTGGTAGTTCCAGTTGTTGGTGCATCTGGTGCCATTGCCGGTATCTTGGGCGCTTATTTTTTTCTTTATCCTTACGCTCGAATTATCATATTAGTTCCCCTATTTTTCTGGCCGTTTTATTTCAATTTGCCTGCTATTGGTTTCTTAGGCGTTTGGGTGATCATACAACTGCATAATGCAACAACCCCGATGGTATTCGAACACATAGCTATTGATGTTGCCTGGTGGGCACATTTGGGTGGATTTATTACCGGTAGTATTATTTATCGATTCTTCCTGCTTGATGAAACTGCCGCTGAAAACCACGAATAATTCCCGATAAATACGTGAAATTTGTGTATAATTCGAAGTTTTTAGATTTGAACCATCAGCCTGACTTGTTCAAGTTAGGTTGCCCTCCCAGGTTACAGGAAAATAAATGAATAAAGTGAATATTAATGTTGCGTTAGTTAGGCTTCTGCAATTTGTCGTTTTTGTTGTTTTTACATTTATGGTAATGACTTATTTTGGCGCCCTATTGCTAATCCCACTGGATCTCTTATACATCCTGATCAAAATATTGTCAGCGATTGGTTTTAATGGCATTCTGGCCGCTTTTGTTGCCGTCCCTGCTGTCGGATACCTGGGGTTTGTCGTCTATCAAACGCCAGAACTTGTTAAATTACTTATTGATACCGGCATTGATCTGGTCAAAACTGGAAAACAACGTATTGAAGCTTTCAATACGATTGCTGAAGGAATGAAAGGAAATACGACGGCTAAAGCCTGATACTTTAGAAATCAAATCATCAAAAAAGGGCATGAAATCATGCCCTTTTTTATTAAAGAACCTGTCTAAAAATATCTTTGCAAATAATGGCCAGTATGTGATTTTTCATTATTAGCAACCTGCTCCGGCGTTCCTTCTGCAACCACCATTCCGCCGCCATCTCCACCTTCCGGCCCCATATCAATAACCCAGTCAGCTGTTTTTATGACATCCAGATTATGTTCAATAATGACCACCGTATTTCCATGATCACGTAAAGCATGCAAAACAGTTAGTAATTGTTTAATATCATGAAAGTGAAGACCCGTTGTCGGCTCATCCAAAATATAAAGGGTTTTGCCGGTATCCCGCTTGGACAACTCTTTGGCTAATTTAACACGTTGCGCTTCGCCGCCGGAAAGAGTAATTGCGTTCTGCCCCAAAGTAATATAACTCAGACCAACACTCACCAGAGTATTAAGCTTTTTAGCAAGCACCGGTATAGCACTAAAAAACTCAGCTGCATCTTCGACCGTCATATCCAGCACTTCGTTAATAGTTTTACCTTTATAACGAATTTCCAATGTTTCCCTATTGTAGCGTTTGCCATTGCAAACATCGCAATGGACAAAAATATCAGGTAAAAAGTGCATTTCCACCTTAATGACGCCGTCACCTTTACATGCCTCACAACGCCCTCCTTTAACATTAAAGCTGAATCGGCCTGGCGTATAACCTCTGGACCTGGACTCTGGAGTAGCCGCAAAAAGCTCTCGAATCGGCGTAAACAACCCGGTATAAGTTGCAGGATTTGAGCGCGGTGTTCGCCCAATCGGACTTTGGTCAATATCAACCACCTTATCAAAATAATCCAGCCCATCTATTCCTTCACAGGGTGCAGGCACTGAGCTGGATCGATTTATCAAACGCGCAGCATGTCGATACAAGGTATCGTTAACTAATGTCGACTTTCCGGAACCGGAAACTCCTGTAACACAAACCAGCAAACCGACTGGAATGGTGACATCAATATTTTTCAGGTTATTTCCTGAAGCCTTTCGAATTGTAAAACTATTCTTTCGATCATAAACCGTTAACCTTTTGGGGATAATGATTTGCTGTTGACCTGATAAATATTGGCCAGTCAGTGATTTCTCATTGGCCATAATGTCGCTTGCTGCTCCCTGAGCAACAATTTCACCTCCATGAATACCCGCACCCGGACCGATATCAACAATATGCTGAGCGGCTAGAATAGCATCTTCATCATGCTCAACAACAATCACCGTATTGCCCAAATCCCGAAGCTTAAACAGAGTATTCAACAAGCGTTGATTATCTCGTTGGTGTAAACCGATTGAAGGCTCATCTAATACATACATGACACCAACCAGGCCTGCCCCAATTTGGCTTGCCAAACGAATACGTTGGGCTTCTCCTCCGGAAAGCGAATCAGCACTACGATTCAAAGTTAAATAATCCAAACCAACATTAACTAAAAATTCCAACCTTTCCTTGATTTCCTTAACAATTTTATCGGCAACTTCACCACGTTTTCCGGGTAAATTTAACTGCTCAAAAAATTCCAGTGATTTCCTTATCGGCATGGCAGTAATCTGATGAAGCGGAAAATCTTCAATAAAAACATTCCGTGCTGCCGTGCTCAGTCTGGAGCCGCCACAGCTTTCACAAACTTTTTTTGATAAATATTTGGCCAATTCATCTCTAACCATTTGCGAATCAGTTTCTCGATAACGTCTTTCCATATTGGCAATAATACCTTCAAAGCTATGGCGTTTTTTCTTGGTTTTTCCGGTACTGGTAAGAAACTTAAAGTCTATGGCTTTTCTGCCACTGCCATAGAGAATAATTCGCTGAATTTCTTCATCCAATTTTGAAAAAGGCTGCTCTGGATCAAAACCATAGTGCTCTGCCAGCGAACAAATAATTTGAAAATAATAGGCATTTCGTCGATCCCAACCCCGAATAGCACCACCAGCAAGACTGATTTCAGGATTATGAATAACAAGTTCAGGATCAAAATGCTGTTTCACACCCAATCCATCGCAACTTGGACATGCCCCTTTGGGATTATTGAAAGAAAAAATCCGTGGCTCAAGTTCGGTTAAACTATAACCACATTGAGGACAGGCATAGCGCTCTGAAAACAATAACTCGATCTTGTCATCCAAAGATGCTGCAATAGCAACACCATCAGCAATACGCAAAGCGGTTTCAAATGATTCCGCTAATCGAAGACTGATATCATCGCGAATTTTAAAGCGATCCACGATCACTTCAATAGTATGTTTTTTTCTTAAATCCAGACTCGGTGGTTCATCCAGCTCATAGACTTCGCCATCTATTCGAGCCCGAATAAACCCCTGGCTTCTCAGGTCATCCAGTAATTGCAAATGCTCGCCTTTCTTTTCGACAACTACCGGTGCTAATAACATCCAGCGCTGACCAGATGGCTGCGACAAAACCAGGTCAACCATTTGACTTACTGTTTGTGCTTCAAGTGAGGTATGGTGCTCAGGACAACGTGGCGTTCCGGCACGGGCATACAATAACCTTAAATAATCATAAATTTCGGTTATTGTTCCAACTGTTGATCGGGGATTATGAGAGGTTGATTTTTGTTCAATGGAAATTGCTGGAGAAAGCCCCTCAATATGGTCAACATCAGGCTTTTCCATCATTGATAAAAATTGCCTGGCGTAGGCAGAAAGTGACTCTACATAGCGTCTTTGTCCTTCTGCATAAATCGTATCAAACGCTAATGAGGATTTTCCTGACCCCGATAAACCAGTAATAACGATCAACGCATCACGAGGCAAATCCAGATCAATATTTTTCAGATTATGAGTTCTAGCACCGCGAATACTGATGGTATCCATTAATAATTATCCAATTGTCCAAAACAACCGGATAATATACTTCTAAAACCACATGGATGGCTAATAAAGTTTTTAAATTAATCTATGTTGGCCTTTTGATTCTTGTTTTTAAGAAACAAAAAAACTCCAACTGCAATTGCGACAAGTGCAAAAAGCACGATATTGCCCTTTTTGACATAATCAATGACTGTATTCCCAAAATGGTAGTATAAAGAGAAAAAAACTGTTGTTGATATAGTACAGGCCAACAAATCAGCAAGCGCAAATTTTTGAAAATTCATTTTTCCCAAACCCGCAGTCAAAAACAAGCCATTGCGAACTCCAAATGGAATAAACCTGCCAAATAACAAAGTTACTATGCCATAGCGTTCATAAAATTTATGAATTTTATCAATCCTTTCCGGCGGCACCATATTGGCAAAAAACTTGATTTCAAAAAGTTTCGGACCTAACTTCCGACCTAAGGTGTAACAAATCAAATCTGATAAATAAGCCCCCATATACACCCCAATAAACAACCGCGCCAAATAATCCGGATAATGGCTGGCCAAAACTCCAGAAATAAACAGCATACCATCTTCGGAAACGGGAATATTAAGGCCAGCTAAAAGTAATGCGCCAAAAATAATCCAGTGTGCATACTGAATATTTGCTTGTATAAACTGCAAAAGCTCTTCCACAACTAAACCTTTTTCTTGGATAAATTAATTTGGTTTAAGTATACCCGAAGTGCTTTTTTTTAGCTCTCGGTTTGTTATTTGGAAAATTCGCTAAGAAATGTAAATCTGGAAAAAAGATATATTAAATTGATTAACCCGCGCGAAGTATAACAGCCGCTTGAAAATGAAACGGCTGTTAGATTTAAAGATGCTTAATGGAAAATTGATTCAAATGAAAACCCGTTAAATTCGATAATTTCCTTCAATCTTTTCAGGGCATCCATTTGAATTTGTCTAATTCTCTCACGAGTAACACCCAACTCAGTTGCCACCTGCTCCAGTGTTGAATGCTCATATCCGCACAACCCATAACGTCGACAAATAACTTCACGCTGTTTTTCTGACAACTGATATAACCAATCAGTTATATTGTTTTTCATGCCTTCTTCCTGAAGTTTCTCAACTGGGGTACTGTCAGCCTCATCAGAAATTGATTCCAGCAAAGGTTTGTCGAAATCTTTACCTCCTGGAATATCAACAGACGTCACACGTTCATTTAATTTAAGCATTTTCTCAACTGTCTTGAGAGGCTTATCAAGATATTGAGCGATGTCTTCTGCAGTCGGATCATGATCCATCGTTTGGGCCAAATGCTTTTGAGCTTTTAAATAGACGTTCATTTCTTTAACAATATGAATCGGCAACCGAATGGTCCGGGTTTGATTCATAATTGCTCTTTCAATCGTCTGCCTGATCCACCATGTGGCATAAGTTGAAAACCTGAAACCTCGCTCAGGGTCGAATTTTTCCACGGCACGAATCAAACCCAAATTACCTTCTTCAATCAAATCAAGTAAAGGAAGTCCTCGGTTTAAATAACGTCGTGAAATCTTTACAACTAATCGCAAATTGCTTTCAATCATGATTCTTCGTGCTTCATCATCGCCTTTAAGCGCGCGAGAACCATAGGTTTTTTCCTGGTCAGCCGTTAGCAGTTTAGATTTTCCTAATTCATTTAGATAAATTCGTGTAGCATCAAAATGATTTTCGCCTTGAGTTTCGCTGGTTGGTTCAGGGGTGATTTTTTCTTCTACCAATTCTACTGGATCAGCAGCTATGACGATTTCATCAGATAAAAGAGCAACATCATTCTCAACAGTTTCAATTACGTCCACTTTCATTACACACCTCAAAAAATAAGCCGGTTTAGAACCGACAAAAATTCATCTAAACTAAGGTAAATAATTGAGCGGATTTACAGATTTTCCATTCTTGCGAATTTCAAAGTGTAAAGTCGCTTGCTTACCTTTCCCTAGTCCCATTTCAGCAATGACTTGGCCTTTCTTGATATCCTGACCTTCTTTGACCAAAAGGCGGCGATTATTAGCATAAGCACTTAAGTACAAATAATTATGCTTAATAATTAATAGATTACCGTAACCAACCAATCCATTACCGCTATAGACCACTTTCCCAGCCTCGGCTGCCTTAATTGGCTGTCCAATTTTTCCACCAATATCGATTCCTTTATTGCCAGTTTGAGAAAAGGTTTTGACTAGCTTTCCCCGTATCGGCCATTGCCAGTGAAACTTTAACAGCTTTTTTTTAGCCTTTGATACTGTTGGTTTTTTTTGTGACGTATTTCTCGGTTTTTTTGTCTGTTTATGTGACGCAGGTCTCCTTTTTAAGGGTTTTTTAAGGTTATTTGATGATTTTTTAGGACTGCTCTTTGCTCCGAACAACTTGATTTTTTGTCCAACATATATGTTATGGGGTGCAGAAATATTATTCCATTTGGCTAGCTGTAAATAACTATAACCATATCGAAAACCAATGGAATACAACGTGTCACCTTTTTTCACAGTGTAATATTTAGCCTTTGCCCGCCCTGATACAACAGAATATTTTGTTCTTTTAACGGGTGCATAATTCGGCTTATAGGAACAGCCGACGCTGACCAGTGAGATCAGTAATATAATAGCGCCTAGATAGAATGCCTTGTTGTCCATCAATCCAGAGAATTTAAAATTATTTTTTTGGCCAAGTTTATCTTAGTGGCAAGATAATCATTTCCACCTCGGTCAGGATGGATTTTTTGTATCAGTTTTCGATGCGCAGAAATGACTTGCTGCTTCGTTGCTCCTGGGGCTAAGCCAAGTATATTATATGCTTCCTCCAAAGCCATTTTCGCCCCTGCATGAGGTCTGGAATTTGTTTGCTGATTGGTGGTCTGCTTAACCCCTCGCATCATCAGCCACAATCGATGTAAGCTTGGGGCCAATCGCAAAGCAACAGGAAGCATTCTGATTAAAAAGGCAAAAGCAATGCCATTAGCGGCAAAAACCCAGTTCAACCTTCCTGTTACCCCCAAAAATATCAACGCCACTGCAATTAATAAAATAGCTAATGATCTGACATATCTAGCTACTTTATCAGGCGGCGCTTTCTGAAACCAACGCACACCAAAAAATAAAGCGATAATAAAAACAATGAGTAATAGTCTAGTCAAAATTTTTCCTGCTATTATTTTTCAACACAATCATTTTAAGCATCATAAAATATAAAAATCATTTTTAACATCTATCTAGATTTCATGCTCAACACATCAATTCCCGTTCTTGGATTTGCCGCATTTAGTGGGGCAGGAAAAACCACCTTATTGACAAAAATCATCCCTATTCTGGTTAACAACAATCTTCGCCCGGGGTTAATCAAACACAGTCATCATAATTTTGACATTGATAAACCGGGCAAAGACAGCTACAAACTAAGAAATGCCGGTGCTTCACCAGTACTATTGGTGTCAAAGTATCGTCGAGCAATTATCACCGATTTTATTGAACCGCAAGAACCGCGTTTATCAGACCAGCTAAAAATGATAGACCAAACTCAACTTGATTTGATCCTGGTTGAAGGATTTAAGGCGGAAAACTTTCCCAAGATTGAAGTTTTTCGTCCCGAATTAAAAAAACCCATGCTCTTTCCTGACGACCCGAGCATTTTCGCAATTGCATCCAATGTTAAATTAAAGACTCCCCAGCATATTCAGTTTCTTGATCTGAACACACCCGAAGTAATCGCGTCATTTATAATGACTGAATTTATGAAAAAAACCGGGAACAATTAGTGCTGATGGCCTTGAGAAGCATCGTGATCATGTTGAAAACTAGTATTCATCATAGGTTTTACACCCGCCCCATGGCCATAGACCATAAGCCCCCCTAAATCGGCGCCAAGTGACATAATCAATACGATCAGGCCGGCAATAAACAAATGAATGAAACTAGCGATACCCTTCAAGTTTGATTTAGAAAAAAACCGCCAGACTGCCAAAAAGGCCGTTAAAAAAGCAACCGTTAATCCATAGTGCTCATGCCTTTCCATGATTTCATGAATATCGCCTCCATGAGGTAAAGTCTCAGCGGCTTGAAAACCAGCTAAAACGGCCGCAACAACCCCAATTAACCCCAAATATAGCAAGGCACTCGCAGCATTTCGCCAATTTTCATTTTTTGTGACTGAAGCGACCAGGTCCAGAATAAAAAAAGCACTTAAAAAAGCAATGGGAAAATGCACGATTAAAGGATGAATATTTGGCATGACCGCCAAACCCGGAAAAAACTCTGGCATCAAAACCGCAGGTCCATTTGCCACAACATTATCAATAATTGATAAAAATTTTTCTATATATGCCGCAGCGCCATCATTATGATCCGTTGCATTTCCGTGAATTAAAAAGCTAAAAGAATTATCGAACATTTTAGAATAATCGAAGAGTTATGGATATTGCGCCAATGTGACACAAATATTCAATTCATTCAATATACGGGAAAAAATAAACAGGGGTGTTGATACAATTTTTCAATAAAAGCAGCTATCTAGCGCCTTTGCCCCAAAGTACAACCTCTATGGTATGAAGCATAATATTCAAATCCAAAAATAAACTGTAATTTTTGACGTAATACAAGTCATATTGCAATTTCTGAATGGTGTCATATTCATCTGCGCCATAGGGATAACAAAGTTGCGCCCATCCAGTTATACCCGGTTTTACACGATGTCTTTCGCGATAATATGGGATTCGTTTCTCGAATCCTTCGACAAACTCAGGACGCTCGGGGCGCGGACCAACAAAACTCATTTGCCCGCCCAGGACATTAAAAATCTGCGGCAATTCATCAATCCGGCACATTCGAATGAATTTACCTACCCGGGTAATTCGATTATCGTGTTTTTGCGCCCACTGCGCGCCATTTTTTTCGGCATCAGGAATCATGCTTCTGAATTTGATGACATTAAAATTCTTGTTGTTTTCACCGACCCTGACTTGTTTATAAAAAATGGGCGCCTTCCTGCCGCTTTCCAAAATAATTGCAATTGCCGTCAACAACATAACCGGCCAAGTCACCAGTAATAAGAACGAACTCGCTACAATATCAAAAAATCTTTTCCCGATGGTTCTCAAGCCACTTTGCGCGAAACCGTCAGAAAAAACCAGCCAACTGGGATAAAGATTCTCAAGATAAATAAGCCCTTGTTCACGCTCATAAAAACTCATTAAATCCATAATCTGGATACCGGACATTTTACAATCCAGCAATTCATCAGTCGGCATGGATTTTCGTCTGTCATCCAAAGCAACAACAATTTCATCAATATTAAGTTGATCGGCAGTTTCATTGATTTTCTGGTTATCATTGATGATAAATTTCGCATCAACTTTGCATTTTTCATCTTGAATCGGCACAAAACCTGCGATCGTAAAGCCCCTGACTAGATAACTGTCATTTAAATCAACAAGTTTACTGGCCTTTTCTCCACAACCGACAACCAGAACCCTTCTTTGGATACGCTCGAGATTAACATATTTATAAAACAAATAGCGAGACAACATAATCCCGATAAATGCCAGTATCAAAGCAACGCCCAAAACACTCCGCGCCATTTGGAATTCGGGAAAGATATAATAAATAGAAACCAGAATAAAAATTGCCGCAGAAAAACTGATACAAACCCTTGGCAGCAATTCATAATCATCCCAGGCCAAACTTCTGCGATACAAGCCGAGACCAGCACAGCTAAGGATCAGTACTGTTGAAAAAATAATACTGGCCAAATAGATTTCTTCATCCGTATACCAGGACGGATCCCATAAAAACCGAATCTCACTGCCAAAATACATGGCGCTGTAGAACAGGCAAAATTCGACAATCATCAGCCACATGTAGGCGCTGGATAAATAATGACGAAAAATTCTTATCACTTGTTTCCCTGAATATTTATACTGTTTACGGTCAAAAATACCTCACTACATTCATAATAATTGATTTTCATTCAGTATGTTACAGAATGTCAAAAGTGCATTTTTCAGCGTAAACAGTATATTAAGTTTTGTAATCTAATTTATAGTTAAACCTGTTACCCGCATTAAAATCACAGATTCAGGTTAAAGCCTGTGGCATTAGTATAGACTATCTAAGGTCTGCCATAAAATCACTGCCAAGCTTTTTCCAATAATAATTTTTTAACATATTGAATTGGAATAGCATAAGTTATACCACTTGGATTAGACAAAACGGCTTCTTTACTTTCCTTAATGAAAACTTTGTTGATTACACCAATTACCCTGCCATTTTCTGCATCATAAAGCGGACTGCCACTGTTTCCCGGATAAGCTGTCGCATCAAGTTGGAAAACATCGTAGGGTTGTCGTAAACGCCTCATCAACTTTGCATTTAATTGGCGGGCTTTCAACATTGGGATCGCCATAGGGGTAATAGCCGAAACAATGCCTCGATGGGTTACAGGGTAAAGACCAAGGATCATTCCGATTGGATAGCCGGTAAAAGCAACTGACTGGCCTTCTCGAACCTGTTCAGGATCTCCTAAAGTCAGTGATGGTAGCCTGCCTTTTATCAACTTAAGAATAGCAATATCATGCTGGATATCAACAGCAACCTTTTTAACGACGGCCATTTTGCTCTGCTTATCCTTTCTGAAAAAAACCGCTAATTTTTCCAGCTTTTCATGATTTAATTTTTCCGGAAGCACATGCGCATTGGTAATTATCAAACTGCCATCATCAACCACAAATCCCGTTCCTCTAAATAGAGCGCGTGGACTGCGGGTTGGCATATAAGTCCCGACAGCAACAATACTGGGCTTGAGCTTTTCAATCGTATCCGGCAATTGCAGGTCTTTAGCTGGCGCTAACGAAACCCAAAAACTGCCCAATAACCATGCAAACAAAATGTAAAAGTTGATAATCTTCACTAATTTAATGTTAATTTAAATTTTCCGGCCAATTTGTTATCCAGAGACAAGTTAGCAACTCCATTTTCAGATAAATCTGTCCAGGATTTGGAATTATGAAACAGCTCTACTTCGCATTTATTTTTTAAACCGAAAACCATGACCTGATTGATTGGATCATGAATAGAGAATGCGACTTCTTGCGCCTCTGGATTGCGCACAAAAAGCATTAACTTTTGTTCGATAACCAACCCAGTGACACTTTTGGAGCCCGTGCTTACTTTTTTTATTAACGCCTGGGAGGGTAAATCTGTGGAAACAGATAAAACCACTAAAAATTCGTCTTCAAGTGATGGAATAGATGGCTGTATTTCCAGCCGCCAACGTCCATTATCAAACCAAGGCCTGGTGAAACCACCTTGTTCAAAATTACTACCATCTAAATCACTATCATCGCCGTCATTCTCTACATAATACCGGTAATCTCTGCCGCCAACCATACGAATTACGGATCTCTCTGGCAAAATTCGTGTAACTTTCAAATAACTTTGCTGGTTTTGAATTATTGCTGTTGACTGTTTGCTTTCCAAAATACCGTTGATCTGACTGCCTTTCAATATCTTTAAGCCTTTGACTTGAGGTCGATTAACCGAATGCAGCAACCATTTTTTAGTGAACTTCGGGTTGGTTGAGATAACTTGGTCATAAACGATAATTTGATCACTCTTGGGAAAATAAACAAACTGTCTTGTTATCTTCTTTACTTTCCCACCTTGCCGATTATCATCAAAAACAGTATTGTTATAAGCGCCCGTTAAATCAGTAGAAATATAATGATACTCAGATTTCTTGACAGCGTAATTTTGTAATAACGCTCCTTCAAAGTGTAAACCAGAGTTAAAACTTCTAAACCAATGGTCAAGATTGATAATACTGCTACCAGTTGGCTGAATCACTCTTTGTCCGCCATCCGCCACATTGTTAAGAAAAAACCAATTTGGCTGGACTGTCTCTCCGGGTCTTAACACCAGCAAACTGTTTTTTGCCACGGTTCGAATCGAATAATTTAATCGATTTTCAGAGTAATATTGGTTATAAACGCTACTATTTATAGCCAGAGGCGACTTTTTAAAAACAGTAAAATGGCCTGCATCGTAATGACCGTGATGGGCAAATGAATGACCGGCCTTGAAACTGATAAACGTATCTTTTTTCCCCCAGCCAGACCGAAAATAGGCATAATTAGTAGAATTTTTTCCAAAAAGCCTGGCATTATCCAAAAAAGGCGCTAACGAAACCAAACTGCCATCGCCCACAGATTTAACCGTCGGATCAAAAAACAGCAGCAGCCCCCATTGATAGCCGTGGTAATAACTCGATAAGCCATGCAATTTTTGTAAATAATTGGCGTAACCGGCCAGTACTGGATTTCTGCTCAGACTGACAATCAAATCAATGACCCTTTTGGTCTCATCTTTTAAATCAACTCGGGAACCTTCATCGCCGAAACCTTCAATGCGAGCATCGGGACGAGTTGCATAGACATGCCAAAAACCAACAGTTCTCATTAATTCAAGAATTTTTTGGCTGTTTCTGGCTCCTTCAAGACCATTCACATAAGCATTTGCTGCCAATGCAAACGGAAATGCCCGATTTTGTATCCAGTAGTTATATCCTTCCGGCCAGATTTCTGTGTGTGCTAACGCTTCAATGGCCTCAAGAAAATATCCTTGAGCACGCTTTCTTAATTGCTGAATTCCCGGAAAATCAGCAGGCAAAACAATGGCACAAATCCAGGCCATCGCAGCATGACTCGAACGACCATGCCATAATGAAGCTGAATCTCCATCCAGAATATTTAGAATTTTGATTAACCCAATAGCAATTTTTTTTTCAATTTCCTGCCTTTGTTTATCTTTTTGAAGCAAATAGGAATAGAAAAGGTCATAAGCCAGGGCCAATTCCCAGGCATTGCTGTCGATATCATCTGCTTCAGGCGAGACCAAATTAAAATCTGACATAGAATCCAACAGCTTTCTTGCCGCCTTATCATCATTCGTTGCCAACCAACAAGAAACAAGAAAAAGCATTTGTTTCGATTCACAATGAGATTCAAATGAGTAATTTAATTCAGAAAACCAAGCAATCCTTTGTTTCATGATCGGCGCTACCCCTTGACCATCCCATGGTTTCAGCCCGGGCAAAATAATTCTGGGGTGTTTATTGATAACCTTGCCGTCCAGAGAATCCTCAAGGTGACGTGGGTTTTCTGAAAAATCCTTAAAAAAAACAACACCCAAAATGAAAATAACTACAAAACAAAACAATAATTTAAATGAAAAATAATTCATAAATTCAGAATCTGCACGCACAAAATGAGTAAGCTTTTGTATGTTTTGGGCATTTCATAATAAATTTTGCCTGGCATTCGTTCCAGTTTTCCCAATAATCCAAGCTATAATATTGGCATTAATATTTTTTCAGACACACAAACAAGGACATGACAACGTTATTTCACCAATTATTTCTGGAGACAGTTGAAAAAAATCCCGATGCACCTGCTTTAATTCACAAAAAACAACAGTGGAATTATAACCAGTTCAACCAACTTGTTGTTAAGCAAGCCCATGCCTTAGCCGGATTAAACTTAAAACCGCAACAACGCGTTGCAGTTTTTTTGCCTAAACAGATTGAAACTGTAACCAGCTTTTTTGCAACAACGATGGCAGGCGGTGTTTTTGTTCCTGTCAATCCGGTTCTAAAAGCCCCACAAGTGATCCACATTCTACAAGACTGCAATGTGCAAATTCTCGTTACTTCAAAAAGTCGTTTGCAAGGTCTTGCTGACTATTTGCCTGATTGTCCTGATTTACACAGCATCATACTGGTTGATGATCATGTCCCTTCAGAACCGGCATTGGAAACAGTCCAGATTATCAGTTGGCAAGATTATTTAGCCCATGCAAATCAAATTGAAAAATTGCCGGTTATCATCGATGCCGACATGGCCGCCATTCTTTATACCTCTGGCAGCACTGGCAAGCCTAAAGGTGTGGTATTGTCTCACCAAAACATTGTCTTGGGAGCCAAAAGTGTTTCAGAATATTTGAGTATTTCGGACAATGACCGATTACTGGCAGTTTTACCCTTTAGTTTTGATTATGGATTGAATCAGCTAACCAGTTCCTTGCTGCAAGGCGCCTGCTGCGTGCTTCTTGATTATTTATTACCCAGGGATGTCATTAAAGCCCTCGTCAATCAGAAAATTACTGGTCTTGCAGCCGTTCCACCGCTCTGGGCGCAGCTTGCACAGCTTGACTGGCCTGAGTCCCTCAATGAGCACCTTCGATACATGACCAACTCCGGCGGTAAAATGCCGCTAACCATCCTGGAAAAAATTCGCCAGAATGCTTCAAATGCAGAGTTCTTTTTAATGTATGGCTTGACAGAAGCTTTCCGTTCAACTTATCTGCCACCCGATCAATTGGAACAACGTCCAAATTCAATGGGTAAAGCGATACCCAATGCCGAAATCATGGTGGTTCGTGAAGATGGATCAGCTTGCGCACCACACGAGCCTGGTGAACTGGTTCACCGCGGCTCATTAGTCGCCTTGGGATACTGGAATGACCCGGAAAAAACTGCCGAACGTTTCAAACCCACACCCGGTCAACTTCAAGGTTTACCAATACCTGAAATTGCGGTTTGGTCCGGTGATACTGTGACTGTTGATGAAGACGGCTATTTTTATTTTGTTGGCCGAAAAGACGATATGATAAAAACTTCCGGTTATCGAGTCAGCCAGACCGAAATTGAAGAAGTCATTTATGCTTCCGGCCTGGTAAAAGAAGTCGTGGCATTAGGTATTGAACATGAAACATTGGGTCAAGCCATTTTGCTGGTTGTCAGTAGCGAGTTGGATTCAGAATTTGATACTCAAGAACTGATCAATCTTTGCAAAAACAAACTGCCTAATTATATGGTGCCAGCTAAAATAGAAGTATTATCTGATCTCCCCAAAAATCCTAATGGAAAAATTGATCGTAGCTTGCTAACCAAACAATTTGCAGACATATTCAAATAATATGAAAAAAACAATCCCACAACATACGCCCATGGATCAGTTTGCAGTGCGCAACAACAACTTGGTTATTGGCAATACTGAACTGACACAAGTTGCTGAACGCGCCGGGCAAACTCCTATCTATGCTTATGACCGCCAATTACTGACCAAAAGAGTCGCTGATCTTCGAAAAGCAATGCCGGAAGACCTGAAAATCCACTACGCCATGAAGGCCAACCCGATGCCTGCTATCGTTCAGCACATGGCCAATATTACGGACGGACTTGATGTCGCCTCGGCAGGTGAAATGAAAGTTGCCCTCGATACAACCATGCCTGCAAAAAACATCAGTATGGCGGGCCCCGGAAAAAGACCTGAAGAACTCAGACAAGCCGTTGCTGCAGGCATTACCATTAATGTCGAATCATTTAATGAACTTGAAATACTGGCAACCCAATCTGAACAACTTGGCATTGTCGCCAATGTAGCTGTTCGCATCAACCCTGCTTTTGAATTGAAAGCTTCAGGAATGAAAATGGGCGGCGGCCCGAAGCAATTTGGTATTGATGAAGAGCAGGTTCCTGATACCTTAAAACGTATCAAAGCATTAAACTTGCATTTCAAAGGCTTCCATATTTTTAGCGGCTCACAAAACCTGAAATCAGAATCTATCATTGAGGCCCAACAAAAAAGCATCGCTCTAGCCATTCGCCTGGCCGATGACTGCCCATCTCCAATAGAAAAATTAAATATCGGCGGAGGCTATGGTATTCCGTATTTCCCAGGCGACACACGACTTGATACGGTTGCAGTTGGCGAAGCTTTAGAAAAAAGCATGCAAAACGCCCGTAACCAGATCCCATCAGCTGAAGTCATTATTGAATTGGGCCGTTATCTGGTTGGAGAAGCCGGCATCTACGTTTGCCGAATCATCGATAAAAAAATATCACGCGGCCAGATTTTTTTGGTTTGTGATGGCGGCTTACACCATCATCTAGCTGCTTCAGGTAATTTTGGCCAGGTCATCAGAAAAAATTACCCTACCGCAATCGGTAATAAAATGGAGGCTGATATTAAAGAAACAGTTAATATTGTCGGCCCACTTTGTACACCACTGGACATTCTTGCCGATAAAATCGAGTTGCCCAAGGCAGAAATTGGTGATTTAGTAGTCATTTTTCAATCTGGCGCTTATGGAATAACGGCTAGCCCCATTAATTTTCTAACCCAACCAGGCGCTATCGAAATTCTTGTTTAATTATTTTCAAGATTTTTAATTCGCCGATAACCACAAAAAAAATCGAAACTTCGCGGAGGCTATCGAACCAAGGAAGCTTCCGGTCAAACATTCACGCCTCATTAGGTCAATTAATTCATTGCTGAAAATTGACCTAATCATTGTTCTTAAGCTGCTATTTCTTTATACTTAGCGGTTTTTAACCCTATATGAGATTGACCATGGAAAAACCATTCGTTTTGCACATGCTGACCACTGCAAAAAATTTAAGCCCATTTGATGTCAATATGGCAATCGATGCTGGATGGATAGCCCCGATACCCTATTCTTATGTTGAAGCCAGCGAAGTTCGAGGATTAGTGCAGGATGTTATCTTTTCTCGAAGTGCCAAAGGCTTAAAAAGCACCGGTATTTTTATCGGTGGCCGTGACACGAAGGAAGCAATGGACATGTTGAAAACGGCAAAAAATTCCATGGTCCCACCTTTTGAGGTTTCCGTTTTTGCAGATCCCAGTGGTGCTTTTACAACGGCTGCTGGAATGGTTGCCGTTGCTGAACGGGAAATTATTAATAAATTTAATCTCCCTTCTTTAAAAAGTCTTAATGTTTTGATTCTTGGTGGAACCGGTCCAGTCGGTCAAGTCGCCGCCGTCATCGCTGCTCAAGCTGGAGCCAATGTGAAATTAGTCGGTCGTCAACTGGAAAAAGCACAACGCATTGCTGATTTATGCAATCAGGAATTTGGCAAAGGTGAAATCAATATTGAAGCCGGTGTCGATGCTGAAAAAGGCGAATATATCAAAACCACCGATATTGTTTTCGCGACAGGAGCAGCAGGTATTGAATTATTAAGCGCAGAACTGATTGCGTCTGCTCCCCAATTAAAAGTAGCCGCCGATGTCAATGCCGTTCCTCCTGCTGGAATTGCCAATCTTGACCCTTTTCATGATGGCACACCGATCGAGGGTTCTAAAAGTGGTGCAGTCGGCATCGGTGCATTGGCAATTGGTAATGTTAAATACCAAGCTCAAAATCGTTTACTGAAAAAAATGATTGAAACTGATGAAGCTATTTACTTAAATTTTGAAGATGCGTTCGAATTGGCCAGAGAATACGTTAAATCTAAAAACTAAGCAATCTGGAGATAACTAGCATCTTGTTTTTGCAACGGTGATACATGAAAACTTGTAGTTATCCTCCCAGATATTCTAACCTGGCGTTACACTTCTTCCAATAACACACAACTATAATCAAAGAGAATTTCAAATGGCGAAAAGAAGCATTCTCCACATGTTTGACCCTATGCCTCAAAACAGCCCCTTCGATGTTAACATGGCCCTGGATGCTGGTTTTGATATGTTGGTGCCATACAATAATGTCAGGTTAGACAGCATTCACCGCCTGGTTCAGGATGCTATTTTTTCAAGGGGGCCGTCAGGAGTCAGAAAAACTGCCATTTTCATTGGCGGCAGAGATCTCAATCTGGCCATGAACATGTTAAACACCAGTAAATTGGCAATGGTTCCCCCATTTGAAATTTCGGTTTTTGCCGATCCCAGTGGCGCATTCACCACAGCCGCCGCTTTGGTTGCCTTAGTGGAAAAACAACTCCAGGAAAAGCACAGTAAACAACTAAAAGATTGTAAAGCAGTTGTTTTTGGTGGTACTGGGCCAGTTGGCGTTGCAACTGGGGTCATCGCCTCTCTTGCCGGCGCTGACACTGTTATTGTTGACCATCTGTCTCTGGGAGCAGCTACTGATCTGGCTGATGAATTCAATCGTTTATGCGGCTCGTCTTTAACTGGCGCAGTTGCCAGTTCGGATCAACAAAAAACTGATTTAATCAGCGATGCGGATATTATTTTTTGTACTGCAAAAGCAGGCATCCAGGTGCTTAGTCCTGATGTTTTAAAAACCGCAAAACAACTTAAAGTAGCAGGTGATGTCAATGCTGTGCCACCACCAGGGATTGCAGGTATCAAGGCTAAAGATCAGGGTGAACCACTCATTCATGCTGCTGATTCATCCAGTGCTGTGGGCGTTGGCCCCCTGGCTGTGGGAAACATCAAATATCAATTACAACATGGATTATTAAAATCTCTGCTGGAAAGAAAAAGCGAACAAGATAAACCTGTCTATCTGGATTTTCGAGAAGCCTATTCTTTTGCCCGTAAAATAGTGTAATTGACAAAGTTTTATGACGAGCCATGCCATTATTGATGTTTTATGCGTTGGCCATGCCTCCTATGATTTAATTTTCTCTGTACCCTATCATCCCGCAGCCGATGAAAAAATTGTTGCGGACAATTTTACCGGATGCGGCGGCGGTCCTGCTGCCAATGCTGCCGTTTGTATTTCCCGGCTAGGTTTAAAAGCTGCTTTTGCGGGATTTTTGGGAAACGATCTGTACGGAGAAAAACATCTGTCCGAACTAAGTCAAGAAAAAGTTAATACCCGTTTTGTTGTTCGCGGATCATCACCGACTCCTTTATCGGTTATCCTGGTCAAACCTGATGGCAAACGGGCGCTCATCAATTACAAAGGTACAACCAAAACAATACCTGCAAATTCTCTTGATTTTTCAGGCACTCTACCGAAAGTTATTTTATTTGACGGTCATCAACCCGAGCTATCAGTTTCCTTGCTCGAAATTGTAAGCGAACTGTCAATTCCAACTGTTCTTGATGCTGGCTCCTTACACGCCGGCACGGAAAAACTGATGGATAAAGTGGATTATCTGGTTTGTTCTGAGAAATTCGCCCAACAAATTGCCGGTGACGAACAAACCGCATTAGCTCAATTAGCTGATAAAGCGCCCTGTGTTGTCATCACCTTAGGCGATAAAGGACTGATCTGGAAATCTGGAAACACAACCGGCAGTTTCCCTGCTTTTCCGGTTCAAGCTGTTGATACCACCGGTGCTGGCGATGCATTCCACGGAGCTTTTGCTACGGCACTTGCCCGGCAATCTGACTGGCAAGAAACACTAAGAGCCTGTTCAAGATCTATTCAGTAAAATTCTAATAAATGCGAGTACGACCATGTGTAAACTTGAATTCAAGAGCCTTTCACAGTTCTTCCAGAGTCGACGGCATTTCTCTATCCATGCAAAA
>Ga0256839_1000724_pt1 | contig 42365 bp, 48 predicted proteins | sample 354166metaG_FD_185968 | JGI IMG/M metagenome (GOLD analysis project Ga0256839, IMG submission 185968) | Hydrothermal vent microbial communities from Mid Atlantic Ridge, Atlantic Ocean - 354-166 | ecosystem: Environmental > Aquatic > Marine > Hydrothermal vents | place: Atlantic Ocean: Mid...
CAACACTTCAAGGTGTTTAATCTCGTCGTCTGATAGGTGGTAATCATTCATGTCGCTATTATATTCGCAATCAATGTAATGCGCCAGCTAGTTAATGTGCATTCTTAATCGCGAATAGTATATATAATTTTGATTAAGCCGCTGGCAATTTCAACACTTCTTTAAATCTGGCAATATGCTTGATTTCCTCAGAATCCACAATCTCAACACTACATAGCCCGTCATCATTTTCATCAACAAAAATCCGACTGGGTTGTTTGATTAAATGATCCAGCCCTTCCAAAACAAATTCGACCAAATCATCTTTTGGATCATAGGTAATGCCGTAAAAAGCTACCCATTCTGCCTCAATTTGATCACCCAGATTCATGCTTGCCACTTCAATCTCAGCCTGGGCTGTTGTTTTCAGTTGTTTTGAAATTTTATCAAAATAGCTCTGCCATTCGGATTTTGGTAATTCGCGTGTAGCCATAATAATTCCTCCTCTTTATTAAAAAACAATTGAACTTGCTCTTAACTATTTAGATGGGGGCAATCAGTTGAAATCACAAGGTCAAAATTTTAAATTCAGTTTGAACTAACTGTGATAACCATTGATATAATTACCAGAGCACATATTATTGACTGAAACAGTTAACGGATACTTTGCAGATTGTAAATCCATTGGAGGTTCATACGTTTCAATGTATTACGGTGAAAAATTCAACAGTATTACTCATTTGGTAGGTGCTGTTTTTGCCTTGGTGGGATTTGGCGCATTATTGACTGTCGGCATCCAACAACAAAATCCTTTGGTCATCGCCGCGTTCACGATTTTTGGGCTGACGCTGGTCATTCTCTATACCATTTCCACGCTGTATCACAGCTTCCACCCTCCACACCTAAAAAAGATTTTTCAAAAACTGGATCATATTTCAATCTATTTATTGATCGCGGGTACTTATACGCCTTATATGTTGATTTCTCTAGGTGATGGCAATGGGCCGCTGATGCTTGTTTTTGTCTGGGCACTGGCACTGATCGGTATTTTGCTTGATCTGTTTATTCCGAATCGTATTGAAATTTTACAAATCCCGATTTACATCCTGATGGGTTGGGTTTGTACGCTGGAATATTCCAACCTGATGTTGGCAATAGAACAACCAGGCATGATCTGGCTTACGGCTGGAGGTATCGCTTATACGGTAGGCATAGTTTTTTATGTGCTGGATGATTTAAACAAACTCCGCCATGCACATGGAATATGGCATTTGTTTGTTTTGGTGGGTTCTGTGAGTCATTTTATTTCGGTTATTGGCTACGTCAGATAGGCTACTTTTCTGCCAATCCCGATGTATTAGGCGAATAAAACTCATGATACAACTCGACCATGGTGAGAAATAAAATAGCAATAACCGGTCCGTAAAATATTCCACCGAAACCAAAAACGGTCATTCCTCCAATGATAGTAAACAGCACAAAGAGTGAGTTAATCTGAATTCTTGTACCGATAAATAATGGCTTGAACCAGTTTTCAGTGAGGAATGCTAATAGTGAACAGTATACAAACAAAATAATACTTGTCATTGTTTCGCCGGTAATGGCCAGGTAAATACAAGCAGGAATATAAATAATTGATATTCCGAGTAATGGAATAAAAGCCAAAATAATCATTACGGTTGTCCACAAAACTACCAGGTTGATACCTGCAAACCAAAAACCGATTCCGGCAAGAACACCCTGTAATAATCCGCCTAAACCATTACATACCAGAGTTACAAAATTCATCTGATTAAATTTATCGATGATCAACTGCTCCTGCTCTTCGGGTAGTGGTGAAAAATCAAGTAAGAAACGTTTTAGTTGATCACCTTCGGCCAACAAAGCATAAATCACCAAAATCATGATGACAAAATCAAACAAAAAATTAACAATATTTCCGACCAGGCTGTTGATGGTTTTAATTGCCATTCCTGAAAAACTGCGTATTAATTCCACTACCTCGGTTTTGAAAGTGTTCAGGTTCACTTCTATACCAAACATGGAACTGGCTCTCTTGATAAACCCAGCAAAATGTCCCTCGCCAAAGAAAAAGTTGTTCACCGATTCATCACTGATTCCTGCTGCCAGTGTTTGATACAAAGAAATGGCTTCTTTTGATAAGGCAAGTGAAATGTATATGGTTGGAAAAAAAATCACGAAAATAACCAGAAAGCACATAAAGATGGCTCCGCCTTTCCGGGAAAAATGTTTTTTATCTAGAAGCAAGCGGTAAAGTGGATAAATGCTTCCCGTTATGATGGCTGCAAAAATGATGGCGCCAAGGAATGGCTGCATCATCATCCATAACAGATACATCAGGAGTATTAAAACCGCAGCAAAATACAAATTCGGTAAATTTAATTGTCGCAAGATCCTGTCTCCTGGTCTATTTTGGGTAAGGTAAGTGGAGTCACTTCCTATACTTCGCTCGGCTACGGATGCGGAATTAATAGCATACTGATTTTTGTCGAGAGCAAGGCACTAAAATAGGCGCATAGCAAGCTACGCAACTGTTTTAGTAACGCAGCTATCGGCAAAAACTCAGTTGTTAGAAATCCGCAGTCAGTCGTGGCCGCGCGAAGTATAGCAGCGAGTAACTTCTAATTAAATGCCCTCTTGCTCCTGTGCATTCTCTACGGGTTTAAACAACTCAGCAAGAAATTCGATGTGTTTTTTATATTTTGGTAATAAGGGTATTTTCCATGCTTTTCCAGCTATACGAGCCAGTAAGTTATCCATCCAGGGACGGTTTGATTTCGCTTGTTGAATCATCAGATAGTAAGAATCCTCTTCAGTCAAAATCGCAAAACCATCCAACCAAACATCAATCGGCTCGGTTTCTCCATATAAGGTGACTTGAACATAAGCTGTCCTGGTATCAAGGTCAAACATAAATTTTGATAACTTTGCAATGCCCTTTAAAATTATATTTGCCACCCAAATGACTATTTTATTTGGGGTCATTTTTATTGCCGTTTTCGCTAGTTTGGTTTTAACACTCATTTTTATATTATTTCGGTAATTTGCTTGAAAACTGTAATTTTAACAGTTCTTTACCTTAGCCGATATGCTCAACAATGGCTTCCAGGTAATTCTTTGCCAGATTTCCAGGAATAATAATTTTTTGCTGGAATAAACTACACTTTTTCTGTTTAAAAGGAGAATTTTATGAATTTCAAAATTATATATCCTGGGGCTTTTTCAACCCTTCAAGTTAATCTTGCAGAAGGTGAAGGTATCAAAGCTGAATCTGGAGCCATGATTACCATGACAGACACGATGGATGTCGATTCAAAAATGGAACGTGGGCTACTCGGCGGCATAACACGTAAACTGTTGACCGGTGAAACCCTGTTTTTTCAATCATTGAAAGCTTCCCGTGGTGCAGGCGAAGTCTTGCTTGCCTCAGCCTATCCTGGAGAAATCGAGATACTGGAATTAGATGGTTCTGAAGAATATTTGCTGCAAAAAGATGGCTTTTTGGCTGCCGAAGAAGGCATTGAAATTTCGACCAAAGCCCAAAACCTGACCAAGGGCTTGTTTTCTGGCGAAGGATTTTTTGTCATGCGTGTCAGCGGTAAAGGCAAAATTGCCATCAGCACTTACGGAGGAATCCATAAAATCACACTCGCTCCCGGAGAAACAAGAGTTATTGACAATAGCCATATGGTCTGCTGGAGCGCAAATGCAAATTATAAGATTGAAAAAGCTTCGAGAGGCTGGGTTTCCAGCTTTACCAGTGGCGAAGGCCTGGTCTGTAGATTTCAAGGGCCTGGCGAGGTCTATATCCAGACGCGTAACTCACCGGGTTTTGGATCCTGGATTCGCCAATTTATGCCGACCAGATAAATCCCGAAATTTTGCAAACAACCTTTAGATGCAGGAAAAAAATTCCAGAGTATGTCCGTTAAATACCAGCGCACATACTCGGCATTCTGCTAAAGCTTTAATACAGGATTATTTCCATCAGTAAATCAGATATTTAATGAATTCAGCAACTCAATTTCAAGGCATTTATTTTTCAGGTCATGAAAAAGGTAGTGTTCACTTTACCATTTCCTCTCATGGTTCCATCGTAATAGGGAACGAAAACACGGACATTGCAGATATTACTCTGCAAAACAAAGAACTGAAACTAATCGGTGACCCTGAAACGACTCTGCAAATAAGCTGGGCAACAGACGGTGTAAACCATGCTTTGCTTAGCCACGAGCCGACGCTAATTTCGTTATTATTAACGACTCACCTCCCTGCTGCTGTCAAAACACAACTACAAGCACTTCAAAAAAAGCAACAACAGCAAATACACCGGGAAAAAAACCGGATACCTTTTTATCTGGCTGTTATTTTCAGTTTTTTTGTTTGCGGCTATCTATTGATCAATCACTCCTCTTCTTTTATTACTGATATGATTCCCTATGAATGGGAAAAAAAAGTAGGTTCTTACGCTTTTGAAAACTATTTGCTAGGAAAACAAAACGTAAAAAACCCCAAGGTGATCTCTGCCGTAAAAGCAATTGTTAATCGTATTGATCAATTTGATGATTCTGAAATCAATTATGAAATCGCCGTGATTGATGCTGAAATGGTCAATGCCTTTGCCTTTCCGGGAGGTTTTGTCATCGTTACCACTGGCTTGATTAACAGCTCCGAGCAACCGGAACAAATTGCCGGTGTACTGGCCCATGAATTAACTCATGTCATTGAAAGGCATGGCATGAGAAAACTTGTCAGACAAGCGGGGCTAGGAATCTTAATTGGCATCGTCCTGGGCGATACTTCGGCATTATCGCACTTGATTGAACTCAGCTCGCAGCTTGACAGCCTTGCCTTTGATCGTGATCAGGAACGCCGCGCCGATAATGGAGCAATCAAAATATTGCAAGCCGCTGGCATCTCACCGCAGCATTTTGTTGCTTTTTTCAAAACCATCAAACAACTTAACTCAGTTGCTGGTGATATGCCCGAAATTTTCAGTACCCATCCTTTGACCGAAGAACGAATGGCGCACGTTGCGGCAGCACAAGAACCACAATATGTATTTTCATTTGATATAGATTGGAATGAGGTCAAACAGCAATTGTATTAATCTAATTTGTAAGAATTCACAAACAGCTCCTTCAATAAATAAAGACTGGAAATCAACACTCAATAATATTAACTGCTAACCCACCACGGGATGTTTCCTTATATTTACTTTTCATATCGGCACCTGTCTGACGCATGGTTTTTATCACTTGATCCAGAGAAACAATATGAGTTCCATCGCCTCTAAGCGCCATTTGAGCTGCATTAATTGCTTTTACTGCCCCCATGGCATTTCGCTCAATGCACGGAACCTGAACCAATCCACCTATCGGATCACAGGTTAAACCCAGATTATGCTCCATACCAATTTCTGCCGCATTTTCAACCTGCTCAGGCGTCCCACCAAGAACTTCCGCCAAAGCGCCAGCTGCCATGGAGCAGGCTATACCAACTTCACCCTGACAGCCTACCTCGGCACCGGATATTGAGGCATTCTTTTTATACAAGATGCCAATTGCTCCTGCTGTCAATAAAAACCGGATAATACCGTCCTCATCAGCGCCCTTACAAAATTCCCAGTAATAGTGCAGTACTGAAGGGATAATGCCAGCTGCACCATTGGTTGGCGCTGTTACCACGCGACCGCCGGCTGCATTTTCTTCACTGACAGCCAAGGCATATAAATTTACCCAGTCGAGACAACCCATCGGGGAGTCAGCCCCTGATTCAGCATTAAGCTGACGATACAAGTCTGCCGCTCTTCGTTTTACTTTCATGCCACCGGGCAAAACACCCTGTTCTCGTAGCCCTCTCTGTACGCATGCTTGCATCACATCCCAGATGTGTAGTAAATCACGCCTGATTTCCTTTTGACTTAACCACGCTTTTTCATTTTCAAACATAATGTCCCATATTGAACGCCTGTGGAACATACAAAGCTTAAGTAATTCATCCGAATTATGAAATGGATATGGCAAACACCCCTCATGTTCATAAGGTGAACTTTTCTGAATATTATTCCCAACAACAACGAAACCGCCTCCCACCGAATAGTACTCCTGCTGCATAATCATTCTATCGTCAGCATCTTGAGCAATAAAGCGCATGCCATTTGCATGTTGAGGCAATGATTTACGATAAAAATGTAAATCTTGTTTCTCATTAAACTGAACTGGAAATTTTTTTAAAATCCGAATACAGCCATTATCCCGAACAACGGCCAGTTTTTTCTCAATTTTATCTGGATCAATATCTTGCGGAGTCTCTCCCTCAAGCCCTAGCATGACTGCTTTATCGGTTCCATGCCCGCGCCCGGTTGCACCCAATGAACCATAGAACTCAATCGACAGTGAATTGACTTTATCAATTACACGTTTTTGTTCCAGCTTCTTCGCAAATAGTAATGCAGCCCGCATCGGGCCAACTGTATGAGAGCTGGAAGGCCCAATGCCTATTTTGAAAATATCAAAGACGCTGATTGCCATAAACTAAAAAAATATACCTACTCGGAAGGAGGTGCATAATTAGCGAATAATTCTTCCCCAGTCATTTCCTTTGTTTTATTTGCAAAACAGTAAAATGAAGGTTTTTCCTCAATAAACACTTGATGATCAAAAACAAACATTTTATCGTCATCGAATAACCCAACTGGAACAATGTACTGATTGCTTTCTTTCAATCTGTAAAAAAGGTGACTGCCACATTTGTTACAAAAACCACGTTCAGCCCACTCGGATGAATTAAATACAGAAATGTTTTGTTCTCCATCAAATGAAACATCAGTGCCACAATCAACTGCCATTAATGGCCCGCCACCCCATTTCCTGCAGATACTGCAATGGCATGCGCCTATATTTTTACTCACGTTTTTTGCCGTGAAACGAACCGAGCCACACAAACAATTTCCGCTACCTTCAAAAATATCTGACATATTTCTCTCCTGAACTGTTCATTTAGAAAAAATTTTTTTCCTAATACGTTCTCTTGCCTGCTCTGACAAATGGATATTGGAATCCTGTTTGTCTATTGAAACAATAACTTTCTGCAAAAACCTCAAATGTTTAATATATCGACGACAATTATGGCAAACCATCAAATGCAACTTCATTTCTAATCGTTGATGCCAAGCAAGAACAGTATCTAAATTTTTTGACCCCAATTCAATTGTTTGCTTGCAGCTAAGCATATCAATTTAACTATTGCTGAACCATTTGATTTCTAAACATTGCCGCAGTCTCATTCGTGTCCGGGATAATGTTACCCACAGTTGATTATTGGAGTCGAACCCCAAAATATCACAACAATCTTCACTCGAAACACCATCAATTGTGCGCAGCATGAATAGATCCAGCATCCTTTGAGGCAATCTGGACAAGCACTGTTGAAAAATTTGTTGAAATTGTTTATTGCTTAGGTGTTGATCCGGAGTTTTCCATTCAAGCAACTCAATACTCCAATGCCCTCGTTGATCAAATTGATGAGCTAACAAATCTTCCCCGAGATCCGATTCTTTGAGTAAAGTTTGTTCATGACGGTTTTTTCTGAAAAAATCGATAATTTTATGCTTTAAAATTCCCATTAACCAGGTCCTGACTGAAGATTTTCCGCTAAATTTTTCAAATCCCTGGAACCCTGCCAGCAAGGTCTCCTGCACAAGATCTTCAGCTGTTGCTTCTGATCTAACGCGTAATAAAGCGTAACAATAAAGCATGTCGCCATAATCATCCAGCCAATCTTCCGGCTTCTCAGTTTTTGAAGGCATATAAAAATAATTTACTAAAGCAGGCTTGAAGTATAACCCGTAATCGCAAAAAAATTATGCCTTATAAATCATGTTAGGGTTACATCCCTTTAACCCTCTATTCAACCTATTTCGATTTCATTTTGTCACCACATTTTCCTTCCATTGCTTTACCCGCCTTTTTCATTTTGTCGCCACATTTGCCTTCCATTGCCTTGTCTTTTGCGGCTGCACCAGGCTTATTACCAGCACACTTCCCTTCCATTGCCTTTCCTGCCGCTTTCATTTTACCGCCACATTTGCCTTCACCACAGGCGCCATCTTTCATTTTCATCATACCGCTTTCATCAGTGCCTGCTTCTACCAGATTCATATACCCATCTGATAATTCTGTCATAGCAAATGGATCTGAATTGGTGTTTGTATCCGCAATTGCAGTTGTTGCGCCTAGACCAGATATAAAAGTCGTTCCAATGGCCAGAGCCAATGATGTTTTAGTGTTGTCTTTCATGTTTTATCCTCAATAGTTATTAATATTGTCTTGATTTTCTATTTTCCTGGAAAACCAAAACTGATTATAAGTCGTTTGTCTCAATGTTTCCTTACAATTATCTTAGTCACCCTGAATATCAAAAACGTTCAGACTCAGTTGAACAATGTCAGTTTTTTTTACGATATCGTCTGCCCAATCACGGTCAAATATCTATAAGGCAATGAAAAAAGACAACAAAATATTGCTTTAAACCCAGATTTTTTCTGGGTTTCTTCACAATCTGTTCGCGATGACTATTGGAATAAATCTTTAAGTTGTGCATGCTCTACTCAAATGACCTTCCCCGAATACTTTTCAATCCAAAAACTCAGTTTTTTGATGGTGAAAATCTTTCATTGTATGGAGATGGTAATTTCATGCTGGATGAAGCGAGCGGTCTTTATGTTATTCAGTCAGACTCTGACTCCACCCATAGAATCAGATATCATATCGAAGCGAATGTAGTTAGCAATGTACCCATCCCTGCAAGCTTTTACCTGTTTTTAAGCGAGCTGGGCCTTTTGACTAAATATCGTCAATGCAAACACTAACAATAATGCCACATTCCTGATGACTTCAAGAATGTGGCTCTCCTCAAGCTGATTAAATTTTTTCACCTTTTACCGGCTTATTGGAATTTAATGCATTCCAGCCAATCACCAGCCGATAGATATACAAAACGATCACCGGCAACAAAACGAACAATCCAAAAGGTGTCGCCCAGGTAAATCCATAGACAGCCAAACCGGCTAATAAAATAACAGTACTGTTCACTTGCCAGTTGAAGTGGGATTCCACCCAGGTTCCTGCAACATCGGCTCTTTTTATAAAGTTAATGGCAAGGCCAATAAACAATGGTATCCCTGCAAAAGCAAAAGCCAACACCTGCATTAAATATACCGTCGCCGCTAATTTTTTTAGCGACTGTGTTTTTTCATCAATTTGATTTTCTGTAATTTCACTCATAACTCACCCTCTTTATAAATATTTTTAAAAAAATGGGAAAATTATTGATTTCCCAGCTTTCTTGTTTTTATTTCTTTGTTGTAACAGTTACTTTGATATGGGCTTTCTTGAATAAATCAAGGCACTCAAAATTATTTTATTATGTTCTTATATTCTGAAAAATATCATTGCAGATGGCAGTCTAAAAATAGACAATAGCCTATTGAATGAATGCTTAGGTAAATCGCTACCTTTCGAACACCACGTTTTAAAAACACTTCAGGGTTATTTTTCTACCAAAAAACAGGAGTTTATTGTGAAAATAGTTATTGTTGGGGGAGTCGCAGCGGGTGCATCAATGGCAGCTCGCGCCAGAAGATTAAATGAAGAGGCGGAAATTGTCGTTCTGGAAAAAGATACTTTCATTTCTTTTGCCAATTGCGGTTTACCCTATCATATTGGTGGCGAAATCAAAGAACGCGATGCACTACTTTTACAAACGCCTGAGACCCTGAAAGAAACGCTTAATATTGAAGTCAGAACCAATCATGAAGTTACTGAAATTGACAGAAAATCCAAGCAAGTTGCCGTCACTAATCTGAAAAACAATCAAATCTACACAGAAAATTATGACAAATTAGTGCTTTGCCAAGGCGCAGAACCACTAAGGCCGCCAATCCCCGGGATTAATCATCCAAAAATTTTTACGCTACGAAATATTCCTGACATGGATGCTATCATCCGTGAAGTGGACTCAGGTGCCCAGAAAGCTGTTGTTATTGGTGGTGGATTTATTGGCATCGAAGTCGCCGAAGCTTTTCGTCATCGAAATATAGAAGTCAATTTGGTTGAACTGCAAAATCAATTAATGCCTCCTCTGGATAGTGAGATAGCCTGTGATTTAGGTAATCACATGAAAAACAAGGGCGTGCAACTTCATTTAGGCCAAGCTGCTAAAGAATTTATTGATAATAACGGCAAAGTAAACGTCATTCTCGATAATGGCGAAGCATTACTCGCAGACCTTGTTGTATTGGCAATTGGCGTAAAACCAGCTTCTCATCTTGCCGTTAATGCCGGACTTGAAACCGGCAACAGAGGCGGAATTAAAGTAAATAATCAAATGCAAACTTCTGACCCTGATATTTATGCCGCAGGCGATATGGTAGAGGTTACTGATTTCGTTACCGGCGAACCGACTCAAGTACCACTGGCAGGGCCAGCCAACCGGCAAGGCCGTATTGTTGCGGATAATATTTTTGGCTATAAAAGTGAATATCAATCCACCCAAGGTACTGCGGTTGTGAAGATATTTGATATGACAGCCGGTTCAACCGGGGCATCAGAAAAAACCTTACAACGGATTAATCGGCCATTTCATAAAATTTATCTCCATCCCTCCGGACATGCTGGGTATTACCCGGGAACTGCCCCAATGCACATTAAACTGCTTTTCCAGCCTAAAACGGGTTTGATTCTTGGCGCGCAAATAGCTGGCTATGATGGCGTTGACAAACGAATTGATGTTTTTGCAACTGCAATTCGTGCAAAAATGACTGTTTTTGATCTGGAACATCTGGAGCTGGCTTATGCGCCCCCCTATGGTTCTGCAAAAGACCCGGCCAATATGGCCGGGTTTATCGCCAGTAACTTTCTTCGTGGCGATCTTGACTTATGGTACGCAGAGGATTTTCCTGATAAAACCGCTGCCGGCACTCTACTTGATGTTCGTGGTAAGAAAGAATTTTCAAGCTGGCATATCCCCGGCGCCATCAATATTCCCCTGGGACAATTACGAACCCGACTGAATGAAATCAACAAAGATCAACCTGTTTATATTTACTGCCGCGTTGGTTTTCGAAGCTACCTGGCCTACCGTATTTTGATTCAAAAAGGATTCCGTCAAGCTTCTGTTTTGGCTGGTGGCTCTAAAACATTTAATTGCTATTGCTGTATGGCTCCAACGACTGGTGGTCCTGGCGTTCCGTTTGTTTCCCATGCCGAAGAAAAAATGGCTGAAAAACCAGATGCACTGAAAAATCCTTGACTATACAACCTCTTCACCACACAAAATAGCAAGTGTATGTTGACATGAATGAAAATGATTGGCTGCTAAACAATGAACTGCCCATTCGTCTGGGTTTTTTCTTCGGCATCTTTGCGCTCATTGCACTATGGGAATATTTGATGCCGCGGCGCAAATTAACAATTTCCAAATCATTGCGCTGGGTAAATAATCTGGCGTTAATTTTTTTCAATAACCTGGTAATACGCCTGCTATTTCCTGCTGCGGCTTTAGGAGTCGCCGCTTTTGCTTCGGAACATAAATGGGGGCTATTGAATTATTATCAACCGCCATTTTGGCTCTCGGTCATTATGGCAGTTATCGTCATGGATCTTGTAATCTATTTACAACATGTGATGATGCATGCTGTTCCTTTGTTTTGGCGACTGCATCGGGTTCACCATGCAGATCTGGACTATGATGTTACCACTGGCGCCCGATTCCATACTCTGGAAATTATTTTATCGATACTCATCAAATTTGCTGCCATTCTCTTATTAGGTCCGCCCCTGATTTCGGTCATCATTTTTGAAGTTTTACTGAATGCCACTTCAATGTTCAATCATGGCAACATTAAATTACCCGCAGGTATTGATAAGTTTTTACGCTGTTTTCTTGTCACCCCGGATATGCACCGTGTTCACCATTCCGTTGAGGAAAATGAAGCAAACAGTAATTTTGGTTTTAATCTGAGCTGGTGGGATTTTTTATTTGGTACTTATCAGAATCAACCTCAGGCAGGACATCAAGGCATGACTATCGGCATTCATAAATACCGTGATCCCAACCAGGTAAACCGTTTGCCCGGCATGCTAATGATGCCATTCACAAAAAAAATCATTGGTTATGCGATTAATCGCCGAAATTTAAACAAATAACGCAAATTTTAACCGAACTTGTAACTACTCAACCTATACTTCTTCCATAAGTTACTGATATTGAATGTTTCCCCGAACTTAAACATAGGTGTTCAACAAACCATTACTTGCCACAGCACGACCACGCTCAATTTCTTCGGTCAAATCAAGGGCTGTTTCTATCGCTTCACGATTATTTTCTTCTAAGGTAAAAGCTTCCCCCTGTGGATTGTTTTGTTTCTGCCCTCCCTGGAAAAAATTTTGTGCCTGTTGTCGCTGTTCTGAAAAATCATGCTGAGAAATATTAACCTCTGCAAGATTTAGTTGCTGTCCGCTGAGCATTTCCCTAAGCTTCGGAATAGCCGCTTCAATGGCTTCCCGAACCGAAGCATGTTGTGCCGTAAACCCAATGGTTGCCTGATCCTGATTCATGTCAATTCGTATGGAAACTGGCCCCAAATGTTGGGGATTAATTTTCAATTCGGCTGCCGAAATAGACTTATTATTCATCCATACTATCCGTTCGCTGAATTCATTTTGCCATTCCGGATGATTGAATGGTTGCGTCATAGCCGGTATTTCTGCTTTCGTAGCAGTAGGCATACTTGCCACTTGTCTATTTAAAATAGAAATATCAGGACTAATATTGTTAGTAATAACTGATTTTTCCGAACCGCTGGCGCCGCCCACATTGAATGAATCTTCTTTCAATTTTTCCAATGCGACAGCTTCCTGTCCTGGTTTATACATGCCTTGTTCACTTTTGAGCATATCATCCAGAAATTCCTGGCTTGGATCGGTAACCGCTGGAATTGATTCAGCTTGCTTTCCTGTTGAAACTGCGGGTGTTCCAACTATCGAAGAAGTGGAAGAAAGCTTCTCAAATTCTTTGGAAAAAACCTGCTGAACATTTTTTTTGTCAGAAACGGTATTACTGAGCAAAGACTTGTCCTGAACCAACGACTCTGCACTCAGCAATGTATCTTCATTAGGTGTCTTATTGGGTTCAGCGGGAATATTAGCTGGTGCAGCCATATTAATTGACGCAATCACCTGCTCTTGTTGTTCCTTGATCCTTTCGGATTGATCATCTCCCTTTAAATATTCAACAAATTGCTCTATTGCATCACCAACTCCTGCGGCAGTCTCTTCAACGACATCAGTAACCTCCGCAATTTGCTGCATCACACCTTGCAAGCTATCAATAGCTTCATCAATATTGATTAGTTTTTCCAGCTCACCTGTCTGCGGCAACTTGTTACCCGAATCCACTGGCGATGTGTCCTGCTTGCCGAAATTATTCAATAAACCGGCAAATTCTTGCAGCTTACCACCTTCATTAGTGCTTGAAAGATTCTGTAATTCAGTCAAACCTTCCAGGTTTTCCGGCAACTCTCCCTGCTCCTGCAAAAGCTTGATCTGTTCCATCAATGCCTCTGAAAAGCCTTCGGTCGCGCCTAATTCACCTGTTTCAGTGATCTGCAAGCCTTCCAGCCCGCCAACACCAGAAAATAAAGATACCAAATTGGATACATCTTGTGTCATTGTCGTTCTCCAGAATGCGACTTTGTTAATGCTTCCCTTCAAGCATTATCTATGCCATTGCCGCGCCCCGACCTCGAGGCTCGTTCATCTTGTTCTTTTTGTTCTTGCTTTTCCACTTGTGCCTGCTCAGCCTGGAAAGCGGTATCATGTACTTTTTGTAAACTTTGAGTTTTTTGATTGGCTTGCATCCAGATCTTGCGTTTTTCAAGCAACTCATCAGCAACCGCCTGCAAACTCTGTTTTTGTCCGGCAATTGCAGCATCCAGTTTCTGAACAAATGCACGAAACTCCTGAAGCTGATGAATATTCATTCCGACATCACCCAGAGCATTGAATTTATCCAGATATTCCTGCCGATAGCTGGTCAAATGCTTAATTTGATCCTGCATTTCCTGATGCCGCCGCTGAACATCTCCTAATGCTTGAAGGGCTTTTTGTTCTTGGTCAGCTTTGAGATCAACAATTATTTGAATGCGCTGTGATTTTTTCACCGTTTGTCTTAATTCACTTTTTTAGTGATGTTTTCGACAGGGCCTTTGTCATATTTCGGAGCTGTACTTGAAATTTATGCTGTGATCAAGTTTGGCCTCAGCTTAATCCACTTGCCAGAGAATCACGGCTAATGCAGGATTTTTAGCAGTCGATTCTTTAAAGTATAGACGGGAATGCTCGATTTTGAGCTTTGCATTAAGATTATTGCAACTATTCAGCATATTTAATTTAGCCAAAATCAATCAATATCAGTGGCTTATGGAAGAAGTGTTTCCAAGTGTTTGTATCATGGATGACACAACCAAGCCTACAGGGACGTATTTACGGCGTCTTCTGGAATAAGTCACTGATATTGAATCTACAAATACGCTGAATAGTTACTGATTATTCTGAAGAGGGAAACCAATCCCTGGTCCGATTACAAAAACGGACCACTGACAACATTACCGGCACTTCTACTAGCACCCCAACAACTGTCGCCAATGCCGCACCGGATTCCGGGCCATATAATGCGATAGCAGTTGCAACCGCAAGCTCAAAGAAATTACTGGCCCCAATTAGTGCTCCAGGTGCAGCAACATTAAAAGGTACTTTAAACCATTTCATTAAGCCATATGCCAAAGAGGAATTAAAATAAACCTGAATTAAAATTGGAACAGCAATCAGTGCAACATGAAAAAACTTGCCCGTTATATTGTCTGCTTGAAAAGCGAAAATCAGTATCAATGTTATCAATAAAGAGATTACAGTAACGGGATGAAAAAAGGCCACAAAACGATTTTCAAACCAGTCAGCACTCTTTAACTTGATTAATAGCAAACGGCTAATACCGCCTAAAGCCAATGGTATAACAATGAATGCAATTACACTGTATATCAATACATCATAAGGAACCACCAAATCGCTAGCGCCATTGATCAAAAACGCAACAATAGGTGCAAAAAGAATCAGCATGATTAAGTCGTTAAGCGACACTTGTACCAATGTATAAGCCGGATCACCATTAGTTAGATATGACCAGACAAAAACCATTGCGGTGCATGGCGCTGCGGCCAGGATAATACAACCGGCAATATACTGATCTGCCAATTCAGCGCCAATAAAAGGCAGCCATAAGTGTTTAAAAAACACCCAGGCAATCACTGCCATAGAAAATGGCTTAACCAACCAGTTAACAAATAAAGTAATTAAAATTCCACGTGGCCTTTTTCGGACATTAATAATGCTGGAAAAGTCAATTTTCAGCATCATCGGATAAATCATTAACCAGATCAAGATTGCAATAGGTAAGTTTATATGACTACTTTGACCAAATTCCATTTTGCGCAAGGTTTGTGTCAACTCAGGCAACTGCTTCCCCAAAACAATGCCAATCAGCATGCATAGGGCAACCCAAATGGATAAATAACGCTCAAAAATACTTAATTGCTTTGGTTCCTCAGATACCGTGGCAGCACTTGATGACATCTTTAATCCTCCAAATTAATCGGCTTGCCTGCCTATTTCATTCAATTTTTCAGCCAGCTCTTGCTCTGACATTTTCTCAAGCGGCAACGCCAACATTTTATTAATCCGCTGTTCCAGTGCATGATAAGTCTCTTCAAAAGCAGCCTCAATTTGTTTTTCAGTTCCCTCAACATGAGCAGGATCGGGCAACCCCCAATGCGCCCGTACCGCCCTATTCAGATAAACGGGACAAGTTTCACCTGCTGCATTATCACAAACAGTGATAACAATATCCATCGGCTGCCCTGCAAATTCATCCCAGGATTGGCTTTTATATCCATCAACAGGTAAACCATGGCGTTGTAATGTTGCCAAAGCTCCAGGATTCACTTTGCCAACAGGGTGGCTGCCCGCAGAGAACGCCTTAATTCGGCCCTTACCTAAATGATTGAGTAAAGCCTCCCCTAATACACTACGACAGGAATTTCCGGTGCATAAAACTAGTACATTGATCATTATCTATTTCTCTTTAAAATAATTTCGCTTTAATATCTAGTTCCCTTAATCGCCACAGCAGGTAGAACCTGAATTATCAACTGGACGACATGCAAAAGGATTTTCTCCATCTGAAGATGCCGATTCATCATTAAAGGTTGGAATACCAGAAAGCGTATGAAATGATTCCCAGGCAATGCCCTGTGGATCAGTAATCCAGTGTTTGTTTGATCGGGAATAACAACAAGCAGCATCTTCCTGTGTTTCAACAGATCCTTGAGTCGCATCCAAGCATTTTTTTAATTCTCCTAGCTCCCGCTCATCATCCACCTGGAAACCAAGATGATCCAACCCTGTTTTAGCTGCCCGTGTCGAAATAGCAAAATTCACTTTGGGATCATCCAACATCCATTTAGCATAATCATCATGCTGTACATTTGGCTGACTATTAAATAAGGTATTATAAAATTCGATACTTTCCTTCAAATTTGCAACGGAAAGATGAATATGGAGTCTTTTCATGTGGATACCTATATTGTTATATGTATAAACGTATATTTATTGTGAAAATATATCAACAGCAGCCTGCAGCTTCAGGTCTATCTGACATTTGATTCAGTCGTTGCAAATCCTTATGTAGCTGCCCATTTTTCTCGACAGCGGCAAGCGCATCATCCAAAATTGGATGTGCCCATATTGGTAAATCAGGGTTTATCTGATAAAAAACCCACTGCCCCTCACGACTATCGACCAACACATTGCATTGCCGTAAGGAAGCAAGATGTCGTGAAATTTTAGGTTGCGATAAATCCAGCGCAGCAGTCAGTTCACAAACACATAGTCTTCCTTCTTTTTGCAACAAGGTGACACATCGCAAACGAGTCTCATCAGACAAGCATTTAAAAAAACGGGATGGCTGCATATAATAATACTAAATATTGATATATAAATGATCATATATCATAATTAACTAACTTTCAAGGGTTGCCCACCATTTTCACTCACGGATAGAGACTTTTAACCCAACACGTTATAATGTATAGACATTTTCAGCCGATAACTTTTCTATGAAAAAATACCTCCCCGCATCCCTTTTTATCCTTGCAATTATTTTTTTAATTCCCGGGTTAACGCAACCACTGATCACTATTACAGCCACTGTCGACAAACAGGAAATGCTCGGCCTTGCCACAACATCCCTTTTCCCTCCTGATCAAAACAATAATTTCGTACAAAATATGCTGCAATCAGTTTTGCAGCAATTACAAATCGAGGGAGATGTTGTGGTTTTTGAATCTACCCGAAGCTTACTACAAACAATGAACGAACTGATTTCCCATGATCATGAAATTGTCGGCCTTCTGATCGGGCTATTTGGTGTCATCATCCCTTTAACTAAAATCATTCTTACCCTGACATCATTTTTGCTTCGTGCACCTGAAGACAAGAACCTGATGTTAAAAATCAGCAGCCTGCTTAGTAAATGGTCTATGTCAGATGTATTTATGATGGCCATTATCGTTGCCTTTTTAGCCATAAATGCAAATGAAGATTCAATTGATACCGTACAAATGAACGCTGAACTCGGTCCCGGCTTTTACTATTTTGCCGCATACTGCCTAATAGCAATTGCCGCTGGTCAGCTATTCGAAAGACAAGCTGATCTTAAAAAATTACCCCACCTTGCTGATTAAAATTAATCTATCAATAAAATCTCATCATGCCTAAACCAGTAACGCCATTACTTGCTGCTGACATAATTATTGAATTAGCTGACCAGCCTGAACAACCTATTGTCTTAATTGAACGTGCTAAGCCACCCTATGGCTGGGCTATTCCAGGAGGTTTTGTAGACATCGGAGAAACAATTGAGCACGCAGCTATTCGTGAAGCTAAAGAAGAAGTTTGTCTTGATGTTAATCTAAAGACACTATTAGGTCTTTATTCCAACCCAACTCGTGATCCGCGAAATCACACAGTAACAGCCGTCTACATTGCAGAGGCACGAGGCGCACCAAAAGCAGCAGATGATGCTAAGCACTGCAAAGTTTTTAGCATAGCGAAACTACCTCAGCAATTAGCTTTTGATCACGATATGGTTTTGAATGATTATCGCAATTTTCGCGCCAATAGTAAGATCGCGCCTTTGCGATAACCCAGCTATTAACGATAAAACCGACCTATTTTTACTATTCGGTTTCGCCAGTACGGATTAGATAAACTCGCGAGTGTCACTTTTTTCCCCGAGCTTGGCGCATGGATAAACCTTCCATTTCCAACATAAATACCGACATGAGAGGCTTTCCAAAGCCCTAACCGGAAAAAGATGACATCACCCTGGTGCATTTCTGATGCAGAAATTTCCCGGGCAGCCTCATACTGTAAATGTGCCGTTCGAGGCACATCAATTCCAACTTTCTGATGGGAATACAGAACCAGTCCACTACAATCAAACCCGGAAGGATTATGCCCACCATAAACGTAAGAGACGCCTAAATATTGCTTTGCAATGTTGGCAATTTCTACTCCTTTTGCAATATTTACACCGGGAGCATTATTGATTTCCGGAGAATCATTAATAAAATCAAATTGACCGACTTTTGAACAACCATTTAAACCTATAAAAACACATGCAAAAATTCCCACCCAAATAATTTGTCTGCAATTATAAGCCACCCTTACGTATGTTAAACTGCGCACTTCACTCATCAGAAATTATTTATCCTCCAATGTTCCTTCGTTACCTTTCAATAACAGCAGCTCATTAAATGTCCGTTGGTACAATTGTAAAAATCACATTTTGAATTAAACTTGTTTGAAGTAAATTCAACATTCTTCCTTTGGTTAACTTTATGGCGATTAAGATTCAGGTTATTGAGAAAAAAAAGCTCACAGAACGCTTTCTTAAACACGAAAATACTGAAGTCAATGATCAAATCGTCACTCATCATGATGAAATAGTCGCTTTGCATTATACGGCTGAACTTCAACCTGACATGATATTGCTTGATTACCAAATTAGCGGTCAGGACACAACAGATCTTATCAGTTTTTTATTCCAAAAATCTCCAGACAGCAAAATCATTGTGCTTGGCAACAAGCTCTCCCAAGAACAAATTTTAAATTGTTTACTATCAGGAGCAAATGGCTATCTGGCCCACCACTCCATTGAACAGCACATTCTCAAGGCGATTCGGGTTGTCCTTGCCGGTGAGATATGGATTACCCGAAAAATGACAGCCGTCCTTTTAGACCGTCTGCGCAATCTTTAACAGTATTTTTTGAAAAAGATATTCGTTTTTTCCTAAAAACCAAGAATAACATCACCGCAAATTATGGATAATCCGATCATTCTTTTAGTTTCTGAAAATGCAGACACCCTCAGGAAGTGGAGCTGCCATCTAACCGATGACTATACGGTTGAAGTGGCTCTAAACTGGCAAGAAAGCAAACTTTTACTAGAAAAATCCGATCTCCAGATTAATCTAACAATTATTGATGGCAGCTTGATTCCGAATGATTATCCATTTTCCTCTTTATCTGAGAATATACCAGGCAAACATGTGGTGATCGGCCATCAATGGCCAGAAGAAAAACAAATACAACTGATTGCATCCGGCGCTTCGGGTTACCAAGAGAGCGATGGCAATAGCACTTCCCTAGCACTTATTGTTAGCCGGGTACTCGAAGGTGAAGTATGGATTCAGCGTCATTTGATTCCAAAAATAATCAAAACCCTAATTGCCAATAAAATTGATCCTCAAAAACTGCATGATGACGACGAAATAACAGCGAAAAAGAAAGAATTACTAAAGTCGCTTACTCCTCGAGAAATGCAGGTTGCTGATATGGTATTCCACGGCGGCAGCACCAAAAAAATTGCCGCAACCCTGTTCATAACTGAACGAACGGTCAAAGCTCATTTAAGCGCCATTTTCCGAAAACTCGAAGTCCCTGACCGCATCCATTTGGCAATATATTTAAGGAGCATTTCGGGTAGCAAAGAAGACGAAGATGAAATTCCTCAAATCCATACCAAGAGCAATTAAAACCACAAAATTTTTATCCAAAAAAAAGGCAGCTTTAATAGCCGCCTTTCAATCATCAAGGAAAGATTGTTAATTCGTAACTACTCAGCGTATTTATAGTTTCAATATCAGCAACTTATTCCAGAAGACGTCGTAAATACATCCATGTAGGCTTGATTGTGTCATCCATGACACAGACACTTCTTCCATAAGCTACTGATATTTAAAAATTTTAGTTAAATTAAATACGCTGAATAGTTACGTTAATTCTACAATTACACCTTTTCTTTAATTCTTGCAGCCTTACCAGTTAAGTTACGCAAGTAATAAAGCTTCGCGCGTCGGACTTCGCCTCGCCGCTTCACATCAATTGAACTGATTAGCGGGCTATGGGTTTGAAACACCCGCTCAACGCCTTCGCCATAGGATATCTTTCTCACTGTAAAAGCCGAATTCAGGCCCCGGTTACGTTTGGCAATCACAACACCTTCAAAAGCCTGTAACCTTTCCCGGCTACCCTCTTTTACCTTTACCTTTACAACAACGGTATCGCCCGGATTGAACTCAGGGACATCCTTTTTCATTTGCGCCGCTTCTATCTCATCAATTAAATTGCTCATTTCCACACCTAATTATCATCAAATTCTGTTCTAAATTCTTCAAGCAACTTTCGTTGCTCTGTCGTTAATTGCTTGTGTTGCAACAAATCCGGTCTTTTTTTCCAGGTTTTGCCCAAAGATTGCTTTAATCGCCATCTTGCAATATCCGCATGATTGCCACTCAATAATATTTCAGGCACCTTTTTTTCATCGATTATTTCAGGCCGGGTATAGTGAGGGTGGTCCAACAAACCATTAACATGGGAATCTTGATTTGCAGATGCTTCAGCCCCCAATGCTCCCGGTATCAAACGGGTTATACCGTCAATAACCACCAAAGCCGCTAATTCACCACCACTAATTACAAAGTCGCCTAAAGACCATTCTTCGTCACAACACGAATCGATAAACCGTTCATCAATTCCTTCATAGCGACCGGCAATCAAAATCAATTGTTCTTGCTTGCTAGCCTGTTCAAGCAAATTTTGCTTGATTGACCTTCCTTGCGGACTTAAATATACTACTTTCGCATTTTTACTATATGCTTCTTTCGCCCTTCCCAAAGCATCTTTTAATGGCTGGTACTTCATCACCATACCCGGGCCACCGCCATATGGGCGATCATCTACAGTACGATGCTTATCGTGTGCATGATCCCGAGGATTCCAAACCGATAAGCTTACCAGTCCTTTTTCAAGAGCCTTGCCAACAATGCCATAATTCGCGCCAGAAATGACCATTTCCGGGAACAAGCTGATCACATCAAAATGCATTGATTTTCTAGTCTGATTTAAAAATCAGGATCCCAATCTACAACCATTAAACCTTCTTCAAGATCAATTTTGATTATAGTTTGTTGCTGTAAAAAAGGAATTAAGCGTTCTTTATCTCCAGCAACCACAAGCACATCATTGGCCCCAGTTTCTATGAGATAATCAACGATTCCCAAGCCAATTCCATTTTTTGTGACAACTTTTAACCCAACAAGATCGGCCCAGTAATATTCCCCATGCTCTATTTTAGGTAATTGCTCCGAGTTGATAAATACATCCCAGCCAGCCAGCAACTCGGCATCGCTCCTGTTTCCAACCCCCTCCAAAGAGGCAACTATAGTTTTACCTTGCTGACGCCCTGTTAAAACATTAACAGTTTTTGACTGCCTGTCTTTCTGTAAAAGCCAAGGCGAATACTTTAGAATATTTTCCCGGTCTTCCGTATAGGAATGAACTTTAACCCACCCTTTTATACCGTAAACACCAGAAATTTTCCCAACGCAGAGCTTCTTATCAGTCAAGCTTATGCTGCAGCTTCAGTCTCTTCTGCAGAAGCAGCTTGCTTTTTCCAGTCTTTAACTAATCTGCGAACCCGTGCTGATGGCTGAGCGCCAACAGACATCCAGTATTCGGTGCGTTCAAGATCCAGACGCAATCTTTGCTCATTACCACGAGCCATTGGATTAAAAAAACCTAAGCGCTCAAGATACCGTCCATCACGACTTGTCCTGCTATCTGCAGCAACGATGTGATAGAAAGGACGATCTTTTTGCCCACCCCTAGCTAGACGAATGACTACCATTAAAAACCCTCTAAACTTATATAAGTACAATTAGAAATTAGCCTACCTATACTACGCAACTTTTGTAAAGTTGTAAAGCCCAAGTTCTTGCCCACTCCAACTCCAAACAGAAATGGACAAGATAAATATTAAATTAAAAAACGTAATGAGCGCTTCTTTTACATGGGCATTCCCCGCATATTGCTTTTCATACCACGCATCATATTGGCCATATTGCCTTTTTTAAATTTTTTCATCATTTTGGCCATCATTTTATGCTGCTTTAATACCCGATTGACATCTTGCAACTCCTGACCACAACCAGCAGCAATGCGTTTTTTGCGATTTCCTTTAATCAAATCAGGATAGCGCCTCTCTTGGGCTGTCATGGAATTAATCACGGCAATCTGTCGCGCCAACTCCTTGTCATTCACTTTATCCTTCATATTTTGAGGTACATTACTCATACCCGGCAATTTGTCCAACATCGCGCCAACACCGCCCATGTTTTGCATTTGTAAAAGCTGTTCACGTAAATCTTCAAAATCGAAAGACTTACCTTTTTGTATCTTCTTAGCTAGTTTTTCAGCCTTTTTCCTATCAGCCTTCTGTTCGATTTCTTCAATCAAACTCAGCATATCGCCCATACCCAAAATACGGGATGCAATACGGTCTGGATGGAACAACTCCAGAGCATCAGTTTTTTCGCCAGTACCAATAAATTTTATTGGCTTACCTGTGATGTGACGAATTGATAAGGCTGCACCGCCGCGCGCATCACCGTCAGCCTTGGTTAATACCACCCCTGTCAAAGGCAAGGCCTCATCAAATGCTTTCGCTGTTTTTGCAGCATCCTGACCTGTCATACTATCTACAACAAACAAGGTCTCAACAGGATTAATTGCCGCATGCAAATCCTTTATTTCAGACATCATTTCATCATCGATATGCAAACGTCCTGCGGTATCAACAATGACAACATCAAGGAATTTCTTTTTTGCAGCATCGATAGCGTTATTGGCGATGTCGACTGGTTTTTGCGACGTGTCACTTGGAAAAAATTCCAAAGACAAATCATTAGCCAGAGTTTCCAGCTGCTTTATTGCCGCAGGGCGATAAATATCAGCACTGACAACACCGACCTTTTTCTTTTGCGTAGCTTGTAACCAACGCCCCAGCTTTGCTACCGTGGTAGTTTTACCTGCGCCCTGCAAGCCAGCCATCAAAATAATAGCGGGTGGATTTGCACGAAGACCCAAGCCTTCATTGGCCTCACCCATGACATTGATCATTTCGGCTTGAACCACCTTGATCATTGCTTGCCCCGGACTGAGACTTGACTGCACTTCCTGCCCTAAAGCCCGTTCTTTAATCTTATCGATAAATGCCGTTACAACAGGCAATGCAACATCAGCCTCCAACAACGCCATGCGTACTTCACGCAAAGTTTCTTTAATATTTTCTTCAGTCAGCCGACCCTGACCCTTTAGATTTTTTAGGGTTTTACCTAATCGTTCGGTTAAATTATCAAACATGATCTTCCAATCTATAAAATATATTAATTTTTTAATGACTAATCTTGAATTCGAGTCACTTTGCCATTTTTAAAATAAACGATAAACTTATCGCCCCAGCGGGTTTTCCAGTAAGTCCAGTTATCATATTCCAGACTGGGCGTCTGATGTGTGGGCGGATAACCAATTGCTGCAATCACTGCATCTTTGCGCATACCTACTGCCACTTTACCTTTTTTAATATTGGCCCTTTCTTTTCTGGTAAATTTAGCTAGATTAACTTTTTTCCGGTCAAATAATTTGCCAAAATAATAATAGGCGTCACCACCCACATGCTTGGCTGCATTTTTGATAAGCAAATCATGACCAAAATCCTCAAGATGGACTTTAATTACTTTTCTGTTGATATCAAGCAGCGTTACTTTGGAATTAATTGGTAACAACACGCCTGTCCGATAGTTCGTGGTAATAAACCGCCCTTTTTCAAACTGCAATGCAAATTGTGTGTAATAAGTATCACCAATCTGAATATTTGCCGGCAATGCCTCAGGAGCCCTGCCCATTCTATTACAGGAAGCCAGCAACACCATCATGGAAAAAACCATCAGTAACTGAAAAAACTTTTTCATATTAACGCTCCTCATCAACATTATATTTATTAATACTTGCCATCACATAATACGCTACCGCAAAAACCAATCCTATAGCCAAACTAAAAACAACCACGCTTTTAGTCAATGGAATAATCCAGAGTGATGATATTAATTCGACCAAAATCAAAACAATTAAAATCAAGGCTATTATGTCATTATTTAACTTAGAACAAAAAAATGCCCCCAAAGGGGCGCCAATAATAACAACTGGAATCGCGGCCAGCCAATAATTCCGAATAAGCGGGGTAAAATCTTGAAAGTAATACACATGAAGCGCAAAACCTACGATGGCATTAATCGCCATTAAAATAACAGATGTCGGGGTTGCGACTGATTCTCTGATTCGAAACAATAATACCATCACTGAAAAACAGATTATATCAATACCATTGCCTACCAGCCCAGACATCAACCCTCCAACAAAACCCGCTGCCAGCAGAATCAACTTTTCGGTTCCTGTAAATTCATTCAGATCTTCATTATACCCTCGCCCCTTAAATCTCAATATTGCTAATGTCACAGCAAAACTACTGACCATTGCAGTGAATGACATTTTTGTTACTTCAGGCTCAATCAGCGATGACAGTATTGAAATACTTAGAAAAATTCCCGGCACTCCGCCAACACTTGCCCATAAAAGCATCCTCCATTGTACTTTTACCTTTAACATCAGAATCATCAAAGAGGCCATTGTCATTCCAACACTTTGAATAGCCAGTGAAAAAATTTTCGCGGTGGTCGGTGGAATATTCAGTAACTTGGTAAAAACCGGAAATGCCACTGCCCCCCCACCTTCACTGGTGGCACCAGCAATAAAGGAACCAAAAATCATGGTTAAAGAAACCGGCCAATTCGCCTCCAGCAGCGCCAAAGAATTTGGTTCGGTATACAGATACCAAAGCAACCAACAACCAAGGAGCATGATAAAATATACTGCAAAAGGCCAGCGAAATAATTTTCGCCGAAGCTGAATATCAAACATTCTTTGTTTTGACAGTAATGAATTGGCCTTTACCATACGAATATTCATGTTTTCAACAAACGGTGCTTACGCGTGAACCTGAAAAATGCAGAAAAAATTTTTAACATATTATCTAGCAGCATGCCATCAATAGGCTTTTTAAGCCGAAAAAAGAGAATTCTGGCTTTTATTTCTGTCACCAAGGATTTACAAAGCATGGTTGATGCCGGCGACACCGACGATGAAGAAGTCCAATTTGTGCTATCCATGTTGATGAGAAAAAACAAAAATTTTCAAAAAGCAGCAATGATGACCGCCTTGAATTTGCAACACATTGGCAGCAAGCCTTTGTCCGAACTCGGCTTCAAATTTGCTAATGAAGTAAGAAATAACTTAAAACTTTTTTCAGTGGACAAACAGGCTGATACTGACGAATCCGCATAATTATTTTACTCAACCCCGCTTGCTTCTAGAAATTGCCAAAATTCATTCTGATGAGTAATTCCCAAAACCTGCTGGGCAGTTTGCATTCCTGAAACGCTCACTCCATAAACCCCACCGCCTGGCGTTGTCCAGTGCCCTGCAAAATAAAGTCCTGAAATGGGTGATTTATTTGATATCCGGCCAGGGCCAATTTGGTCGGGTGTCACGTCCCAACCGTAAGCCGCACCCTGGTAATTTTGGGTATACCGCCGCATGGTTTCGGGGGAACCTGCATCGACAAACAGTAAATGTTCCTTCAAGTCCGGAATATAACACTCGGCACGATCCAGCATTTGCTCCACAATAACTGGTTTTAATTCCCTCCAGACTTCACGCGACTGGTATGGAAGAAGTGTGGTTAACATCAGCACATGTTCACCTTCAGGCGCCAAAGTACTATCCGTCAACGTTGGCATGGTGATGCTAATAAAGGAAAGCTCTCCCCGCCCAATCGTAGCAAAGTTTTCCTCATGATCTTCATTCTGATAACAAAAAGTTTCCTGCGCCAATCCCAATTCATGGATGGGCAAATCTGTAGCAATATAAACCGCAAAAATTGACAAGGAATGCTGCATTCTATCAAGTCGCTGCAGGTATCGCTTTGGAAAATATTCAGCACCAACCAAATCAGTAACAGTTTGTCGCATGTCAGCATTGGAAATCACAACATCTGCCTCAATCAGCTGCCCGGAACAGGTAATGATGCCTTTGATTCGTTCTTTTTCAATCTCAATGCTCTTAACCCAAGTTTTAAAAATAATCTCGCCGCTGTTTTTCTGCACCCCTTGAGCTAAATAATCAGCATACCTCTGAAAACCGCCTTTGCAATAATAAGCGCCATCAACCAAATAGCCGATCAGCATCGTGGCCCAATAAATGAACGAGACCCGGGAGGGCGGCAAACCAAGATACGGCCAGTTGGTTGCAAACAAACTAAGTAGCTTGGGGTCATTGATGAAATTTTTACAAACTTCCGCCAAAGTGTATTTTCGATACTGATAAAATGCAGGGAGTTTTTCTTCAATCTGTGCAAAAAACCCGCTATCGGCCATAACCTCATCCGCCTTCGCCACTTCTTCAGTGACTTGCAGACATAAATTCAGCAATTTTCTTAACCCAACAACCTCATCAGGAAAAAGCTGGCCTAATGTCTCAACAAAATCATCAATCGAAGTAGGAAAACTTGCCCTGAAACCTGGATAGCATGCCTGAGAGAAGGGGCTGACGGGAATAAACTCTATTTGATCAGTAAGACCAAGAACACTAATAAGCTTGTAAATGACTTGACCACCGTAGTAACCCTGTTTTCCACAACCACTTGTCAAATGAACGCCAGAGTCAAAATGATAGCGCTTGCGATTAAACCCATGCGCATAGCCCCCTGGCCTGTCATGAGCTTCAATAACCAATACCGATTTACCACTTTTCGCCAACAGTGCTGCGGCTGTTAATCCACCAATACCGCTGCCAATGACGATAACATCATATTTGGGTTTAATTTTTGTGGCTTGATCAGAACGCATAAGAAAAGCATTCTACCCGAGATTACAAGAAACTCCGATCTATTCCGCCATTTTGATAGCCGCAGGATGCCGAATCAGCATTGACAGATGTTTTTTTCTTCTCGAAATCCAGCCTCGGACTTCAATTTTTTTGCCGATATATTTTTTCAAATCTGGAAAGTACCTTAAATTATCTAAAGCGATTCTGGCATCAAATTGCTTAGAAAACACCAAATAGGCATATTTTCGACTTTCTCGAATTCGTAATACGTTTCCAACAAGCCTTTGCCAGCCTTTCAGTCGGCTACCTTCAATTGAAGCAACAGTTTTGGGCTGATACCCCGGATACTCCCATACCCCTAATTTCTTACTTTCTGCCAATTTCTGGGCACGCAGCAATTCATCGGTAAACTTTAAATTTGGCGGATGAATATTGACGGTCGCCAAGCCTGCCTCTACCAACTCCAGATTGATATGCCTGCGATCCTGGGTAAAAATATGCGCAAGTGTGCGACCATATTTGTCCTTTTTCTCGATATCTTTTTGCAAACGAATTTTTTTACCCAAAACAACACCTTCGAGCCAACGTTTTGCTTCCTCACCCCCCGGCTGCCCAGATTTATTTCTGTGTTCGACTTCCGGGGCATTAATACCCAATAATCGAATCTTGGTTCCATTTTCCAGCATCACCGTATCGCCATCGAAAACTCGTTTGACATAAAAATAGCCGTGCCCCGAATTAATCTGCACCAGTTTGGCTTGGGCTTTTTTTACATCTGAAAAATGTGTCTTGCCAAATTTATCCTTCCATTGGTAAATTTCTGCATCAACCACAAAGGGGAACAACGCCAATACTAAAAGTGAAATGATTCTTCTAAATCGAACAACACCAATTTTTTTCATTATATACAAGCCAAACTGTGAAATAGCCAATAAACATTCTTTAAAGTGTATGCCAAAATAAAAGTCAGCTTTAAAAATTTAGCAAAAAAATAATAAGGAGAATAATTATGATCACTATTATCCAGCGCGTCACCCAATCCAATGTCACAGTCAATCACAAAATTATTGGAGAAATCGGGCATGGAATCATGGCATTGGTCGCTGTAGAAAAAGAAGACACTGAGCAAGAGGCAGACAGATTACTTGAGCGGGTTTTAAACTATCGAATTTTTGCGGATGACAATGACCGAATGAATCTCAGCCTGCGCGATACCCACGGCGGTTTGCTTTTGATTCCACAATTTACACTTGCAGCGGATACAGAAAAAGGCAATCGCCCCAGTTTTACTTCCGCAGCCCCTCCCGAACAAGGCCGGCAACTGTTCCAATATCTCACTGAGAAAGCAAAGAACCATTACCATAGCGTCGCTTGCGGAGAATTTGGCGCAGATATGAAAGTTTTATTAATCAATGATGGTCCGGTCACATTTACCTTACGGGCACGGCCTACTCATCTTCATCATCGTCATAAGGTCGAGCTATAAAATTTTTAGGAATTTTTGGAATATTGGTCATTCTTAACAATAAAAAAGCATTACCTAAAACGTATAACATCGCAAGAATAAAAAGTAACAGCCACATCTTTGAGCTCCCTCAGATCATTAAATATACTGTTTACGCTGAAAAATGCACTTTTGACATTCTGTAACATACTGAATGCAAATCAATTATTATGAATGTAGTGAGGTATTTTTGACCGTAAACAGTATAAGCACTGCCAGAATTAGTATTTCTTCACTCTTCGGCAACGACAGCATAGCGCGATAACCGTTATTGAGGCCCACAAAAACGAGAAAGGTTTATAATAGCTTTATATTAACCTAGTAAAACACTATGAAAACAGTTGAACTCCTGTCCCCAGCGGGGACAATTAAAAACATGCGTTACGCCTTTGCTTATGGTGCCGATGCAGTTTACGCCGGACAACCACGCTACAGCCTGCGAGTCCGTAACAACGATTTCCTTTCCGACAACCTGGATAAAGGCATCAAGGAAGCCCATCAGCTTGGGAAAAAATTTTTCCTGGCCACCAATGTTATTCCACATAACAGTAAAATCAAAACTTTTGTAAAAGATCTAGCACCCATCATCGCCATGAAACCGGATGCTTTGATTATGGCGGACCCGGGGTTGATTATGATGACCCGTGAACATTGGCCAGAAATACCAATTCATTTATCCGTACAGGCCAACACCGTCAATTTCGCTACGGTAAAATTCTGGCAGAAAATGGGAATCAGCAGAATTATTCTGTCCAGGGAATTATCGCTGGACGAAATAGCCGAAATTCGTCAGGAATGTCCGGATATGGAACTTGAGGTGTTTGTTCATGGCGCTTTATGTATTGCCTATTCAGGCCGCTGCCTGCTATCAGGGTATTTTAATCACCGAGACCCAAACCAGGGCACTTGTACCAACTCCTGCCGTTGGAAATATGATACTTTACCTGCCCATGAAAATGCTGAAGGTGACTATGTTTTAGCAGAAGGCGCACTTTCCATGTCTGAACTCAGCACGGCCAGTTGTGGCGGCGCTGACCGCCACCCACTAGCTGACAAAGTCTATTTTCTTGAGGAAGAAGGCCGTAAAGGAGAATTGTTACCAGTGATGGAAGACGAAAATGGCACTTATATTATGAACTCCAAGGATTTACGAGCCATTGAGCATGTTCAAAGACTGGTAGAAATAGGCGTCGACAGCCTGAAAATTGAAGGCCGAACAAAATCCCACTATTATGTTGCACGTACCGCCCAAACCTACCGTCAAGCCATTGATGATGCACTTGCTGGCCGCGAATTTCGCCCGGAATTACTCGGTGTTCTGGAAAATTTGGCAAATCGCGGCTATACCGACGGATTTTATAAGCGCCACCATACTCACGAATACCAAAACTATATCACCGGTTATTCCAAAAGCCATCAACAACAGTTTTGCGGCGAAATCAGAAATTATGACCCTGCTACCGGCCTGGCCGAAATTGATGTAAAAAACAAATTTTCTGTCGGCGACACCATCGAAGTAATTTTACCCGAAGGTAATCGGGATATTACTGTAGAACACATGGAAGACCTTTACGGCAACCCGATGCAGGAAGCTTCTGGCGGCGGTTATGAAGTAAAAATACCACTTCCAGGCATAAACAGCAAAAAAGGATTAATTGCACGTTATTTATAATAATTTTGCTTTATACCCTTCAAATATTCCCCTTTCAGTCAAGAAAGGGGAATGCTAGCTTTCCGGCAATCCCCAAAAGTTCTGCTATTCTTCAATTTATAACTTTTCAAGTCTCAAATAAAGCCATCTACTGAAGTTGAAAGTGTGGACAAGGAAAAACTCCGACTTGCTTCTGCATAATCATCTTCTGAAGAAGACAATATTGGTTTGATAAAAGCCTCACTTTTTCAAGTAAGTGCTTTATTTAGGAACGGACACGAAATAAATTTGACAACTGGCGCAGGATTTTTGTTTGTCTTCAAGTCGCAGTAACAGGCGCATAGCAAGCCATGTAACTGTTGCCAAAACACTGAAGACGAACAACAAGACAAACGAGTTGATGAAGTTATTTCGTGTACGTTCCTTACATACTAAAGACATGAATAAATCGAAATTGAACCATTACAACGCTGATGACACCGGAACAATTAGTTGCAAATGTCGATGACCTGATTTCATTACCCGAACTGTACCTAAAGGTGAGGGATACCATTGACGACCCCCAATCTTCAATCGATGATGTTTCTAACATTGTCAGCCAAGACCCAAGCATCTGTGCGCGGTTAATAAGAATATCCAACAGCTCTTTTTTTGGCTTCGCATCCGAAATTGAAACCGTCACCCGCGCCATCAGTATTATGGGTTTATCTCAACTTCATGATCTGGTGCTTGCCACCTCTGTCGTTAAATCCTTCAAAGGCATTCCAAAAGATTTGGTTAATATGAAGGAGTTTTGGGCGCGCAGCGTCTACTGCGGCATTATTTCGCGACTTTTGGCCAGAAAATGCAACGTATTAGACAGCGAAAGGCTGTTTCTGACTGGATTACTTCATGACATTGGCCATCTGATTATTTACACGAAAATGCCACGACCGGCATTTGAAATCCTTTCAGAAGCAAAATTGGATAATAAACCTGTCCAGCAAATTGAAAGAGAAACCTTTGGTTTTGATTACTCCAAGGTTGGCAGCGCCCTGTTACGGTCATGGAAATTACCAAAAAGCCATGTTGAAACAGTCGAAAACCATACCTCTCTCTCAGAATCCAGCCAGTTCTTATTGGATAGCGCTATTGTGCACCTGGCTTCTATCATGGTGCTTCAAGAAGAAAGCAGAAAAAACGGTATTGATGCACCGGAAATTAATGTTAAGGCCTGGGAAATTACTGGCCTGGATGAAGAAGCACTAGACCCGGTTAAAATTGAAGCAAAACACTCCATGCTGGAAGTGTTACGACTTTTGTTCACCAACGGATAATGAAAAAAATAGCGACTGAACGTTTCGGCTTAATCCTGATATCAGCGGCTCTGCTGGTAATTATCACCATTGCCTGGCAGCTTATCATCAACCGCTATCAAAATAAGGAACAGGTAATTAAGCAACAGGGCAGAAATATAGCTCAGGTTTTATCGACCTTACCGTTTGAACAACTTGCCATCAAAAATAGTCGCAGCACCATTTTGGATTTGATTCATAGCCAGCATCAACAATCAGATTTTGCCTACGCTGCTATCGTTGACAAACAAGGCAAACCATTGGCCATTTCCAGCTCTGGCTCAACATCTATTCCCAAAACCCAGTTAACCGACACAGCCAACCTCTGGCCAACTGAACATCGCTTTAACTCTCAAACTGAAAATAAAGAAATTATAGAATTCCGCGCACCGTTACTGGCAGACGGTAAATTAGCGGGGCACTATCGAATCGGATTTTTTAAACCTGATATCAGTGTGGATATCAAAGAGCTCCCGTTCATTGCACAATTGGCTTTACCGGTTTTTTTATTGGTCCCTTTAACCTATTTTCTAATCCGCCGCGAATTACGTCCCTTGCGTCAAGCCAATATCGAAATCAATAAAACTCTCCACAAACAGCATCTTGAGGAAGTTAATGAAGCCAATGATTTTCAGGATTTTATACATAATTTCAAACACTTCGTTGAAGTCGTTGACCACCGGTTTCAAGAATTACAACATGATACTGTCAAAACCCAGGCATCAACCCTGGCAATTAGTTTTCAACGCAAGCGCATGGAAGCCGCATTACAATCGTTACCAGATGCTGTCCTAATCATGGATGAAACCGGATTAACCTCTTTCGCCAATTCCAAACTGACAACGTTGATTGGCCAACCACTGGAATCTCTTATCCATAAAAAGCCCCAGCAATGGTGCAACAACCAGGACGTAGTCAACCTGTTGGCACGTTATCACAGCAATATCAGTCGATTGCAACGCTCCGAAACTGTTGAGTATATTCCTGAAAATAACCCTGGTAAAACCATTGCAGTTGGAGCTTATCCAATATTCACACCGAAAGATGTCGAAACCATTTGTGGAACTTTAGTGATTTTTCACGATAAAACTCAGGAAGTATTAGCAAATAATGCCCGCGATGAATTCATCGCCCATGTTGCCCATGAATTAAAATCACCCCTGAATGTCATCCGCATGTATGCAGAATTATTATCTGATGAGCAAGGCATTCCAGATGATCAAAGATTTAATGCCGTTAACGTCATCAACGACGAAGTAGACAGGCTAGCTGGCTTAATCGGCAATTTATTGAATATCACCAAAATTGAGGCGGGCAACATAACCCTGAACCTGCATCGGGTAAAATTTGTTGAATTTCTTCAAGATACCTTTAACAGCGTAGCCCGAAGCGGTAAACATCAAGACATTGACTTTCAATTACAACTACCGCGAACTTTATCCAATATCCAGGTTGATAAAGACTTATTACGCATCGCTATCAATAATTTATTAACCAATGCAGTCAAATATAACCGCCCCAACGGCAAAGTCATTTTATCTGCAGAAGAACTGGATGAAGCCATTGTTATTCGCGTTTCTGATACGGGTTTGGGAATTTCTGTAGCCGACCAGCCCAGAATCTTCGATAAATTTTATCGGTCTTCTGAGGAGCAAATAACCCGTAAAAATGGTCATGGACTGGGTTTGTCACTTGCCAAGGAGATCATCGAATTGCATCAAGGCAGAATCTCTTTGCAAAGCACTCCCGGTGAAGGCAGTGAATTTACTATTTCCCTGAAAAAGAACTCAACCATTCTTAAGCAGGCCGTTGCATGAAAAAAGTTCTGTTAGTTGATGATGAACCTCATGTAACTCTGGTTTTACAGCAATTTCTTGAACGATCAGGGTATATTGCTTACACCGCACTGAACGGCCAGTTAGCGTTAGAGGTCATCGAACAAGAACATCCTGACATCGTCATAACCGATGTACAAATGCCAAAAATGAATGGCATTGAACTTTGCGAACAAATCATCAACCAACACCCTCAATTAAGCCGACTGATTATTATCATGACATCCCGCACCGACCGGGACATTCGAACCTGGGCAGAACAATTTGACTCGGTAGAGCTAATGGAAAAACCCTTGAGTATGCGCCGTCTAGTTATTCGGCTTAATGATTATTTCGCCTGAACCATGAAAGAAAAACCCGAGATATTAAAACTTGAGAAATTTCTGCCTTTTGTTGCAGCGGCTGTTTCGCGCCCATGCGTCCTGGTACTTCAGGATGACCGTGGCCAGACAATAAAAACAACCGTAGATGAAAATACTAGTCCTGATTTTGTAGCGCTTTTAAAAACACTCGATCAACACCCCCTCGACTTAGCAAATAATCAGAATCTTATCCAGATTTCTCCTGAAATCGCTTTATTCCATAAGCATTTTTATTTAGGGGCAAGTCAAAAACATTTTTATTTATCGCTCATCCTCCAACAAGAACTGACTCATTCTTTAAATAAACAACTGGATCAATTAAGCACTCACATCATTCAGTGTCTTTGCGATGATTATAATCTTGATATCGCATTGGCAGGGATGGCCGATGAACTGGTGGTTCGTTACGAAGAACTCAATTTGTTCTACGACATGGATGACAGTGAAGTATCCGAAAACAGGCATAATGAATACCAGGCTTTGGAACAGCTCATTATCAACAGCTCTAATTACCTGAATATTGATTTAATCCTCTTATACTTACCCGAACAACACTTTTTTATCCATCACCTGGCCACTGACAGCAAACTCAAAGACCAGCATGAAGCAATTCTGACAGCAGTGGAAAAATCCCTGTGCCGAAAAATGATGGAAAGCAGGGAAACCGTCGTGATTAATCGAGATTCTGATACCGACTGGACCGATGCTGATTTCAATATGCCCTGCAAAATCATTGCCGCCCCGGTACACCCCAGTAAAAATAAACAAAGTGGCATTTTGGTACTAATCAATTCTCTGCAAAAAAAAGACTTTTCCAATAGTGATCGAAAATTATGTGAAGTTCTGGCTGCTGAAGCCTCTAAATTAATTCAGGCAAGGCGTGATAGCCTCACCGGTTTTTATAACCGCCAAGGTTTCATGGAACGCCTCGAACACTGCGTCAATTTAACAAAACAACAAGCCGTTTTGCTATTTATTGATGTTGACCAGTTCAAGATCATTAATGACACCTCAGGCCAAATTGCCGGCGACCAATTACTCAACCAAATCGGTGCTTTGATAAAGAAACAGCTCTCCGATACCGATACGCTGGCTAGAATGAGTAGTGACGAATTTGCGGTACTGCTGGAAGACTGCTCACTGACAAAAGCAGAACAATACGCAGAAAAAATTCGTCTGGCGATCAAACAACTTCGTTACTTTTTCAAGGATAAATTGTTCGATATTGCGGTTAGCATTGGCGTAGTGCAAATCAATTCAGAACGGGATGATTATTCTGACCTCATGGGCAAAGCCGACCTGGCATGTAATATAGCCAAAGAACTCGGTGGTAATCGAGTGCATGTCTATCATGCATCAGACAAAAACACCGCACAGCGGGAGGATGAATTGCAATGGGTCAGCCGTATAAACCGTGCTTTGGATGAAGATCGTTTTTTGCTGTATAGACAGATTATTCAACCTCTACAAGATAATTCCGAAGAACATTCACATTTTGAAATTCTGTTACGTTTACAGGATGAAAACGACAAAATCATTTCTCCTTTTTTCTTTATACCGGCAGCCGAACGCTACAACCTGATGTCTAAAATTGACCGCTGGGTGATAAAAAATGCGCTACAAAAAATGGCTACCGCACAAGTTCAACCGGCACTTTCCTGCTCAATCAACCTATCCGGCCAGTCATTTTGCGAACCCGGTTTTGTTGAATATACCATTGAACAAATTCGCAAAAGTGGCGTTACCCCCGCTAATATCTGTTTTGAAATTACCGAAACAGCAGCAGTTTCAAATTTATCTCAAGCCATTGACTTCATTAATAGCTTAAAAAAAATCGGCTGCAAGTTCTCCCTGGATGATTTCGGCAGCGGCATGAGCTCTTTCACCTATTTGAAAAACCTGCCGGTGGATTATCTAAAAATAGACGGCTATTTCGTTAAATCCCTGTTAGACAGTAAGGTCGATCACGCCATGGTTTCGGCAATCAATCAAATCGGTCAAGTAATGGAATTAAAAACCATTGCCGAATTTGTCGAAAATGATGCCATTTTTCAGGAATTAAAAGTACTAGGTATTGATTATGGCCAAGGCTACGGTATTGGAAAGCCCGAGCCATTTACTGAGTAGCCAAATGACCGAAATCATCCGCAGCCAAGTTGGTGTCAATACCTACCTTGCCCCTTCTGGCTCTCTCGCTGAAAAACGCACCCTGAATCTTCTGCAAGCTGAAATTGAGCAGTGTATCAGTGCCGGAGAAACCTTGCTGATTCTGGATCTCAGCACTGTCCCAACTATCAGTAGCCGAGTTCTGGAATTACTCCTGGAATGGCGTGAACTGCTTTTGCCAAAAGGCGGTTCCATTACCTTGGTCAATACCAATGCCATCATTTCCGAAGTACTTAAAATCACGGGAGTTGGCAATTACATCCCGGTCATAAACCGTTCCGGAAAAGACAATCTATACAAACCAGAAATATCGAATAAGCAACGCTTGCGCCTCGGCGATATGCTGATTGCCGAACAATTGGTAGCGCCTGAAATTATCGATAAAGCCCTGCAGCTTCAATCAGCAACCGGCAAACGTATGGGCATGATTCTGCTGGAAAAGGGCTGGGTCAATGAACCCGATTTGTTAAAAATATTAAGTAAACAACTCAACATCCCTTATATCCAGTTACGTCCCGGGCTATGGGACCCAGCCATTGCTAATATTATCGACAAGGATACATCTCAACGCCTGGCAGTTCTGCCGCTGTTCAAGGTTCACAATAAATTAATCCTGGCAACTAATGACCCTCAGGATTTACCAGCTCTGGATGAAATAAAAAACCGCACCAACTGTACTGTAACGCCGGTACTGGCAAAAAAAGACGATATTATTCGCCAACATGGTGAAGCCCTGGAAAGTGATCTGGATATTGCAGAATATCTGGGCAATCTTGAAGAAGATTTTGAAGTTGTTGACAACCAGATTCCTGATGATTATTCCATCATTGATGAATTATCCAGTGAAAGTCCGGTTGTTAACCTCATTAATGCTATGATTCAACGCGCCATCCGCGATAATGCCAGCGATATTCATATTGAGCCGGGGCGCAAAAAAAGTCGCATTCGGTTTCGTCTGGATGGCATTCTTTATGAAGTTATGTCACCCGGAGCAGAAATGCATCCAGCTCTGGTTTCCAGACTCAAAGTGATGGCTAATCTTGATATTGCCGAACGCCGTCTGCCCCAGGATGGCAGAATCCAAGTCAATACTCAGGGTCGTGTCGTTGATCTTCGATTCAGTTCCCTGCCCGGCATTTTTGGCGAAAAAATTGTTTTACGGGTACTGGATAAAAACCAGAATCTGTTAAATATTGAAAAACTTGCCATGAGCGAAACCAATCAGGCTACCTTCATCAAACTATTAAAACGAACTCATGGCTTGATTCTGGTTACTGGCCCTACTGGCAGCGGCAAAACCACAACACTTTATGCCGCCATTAACTACCTGAATTCCATAGAAAAAAATATTGTCACTATCGAAGATCCGGTTGAATACCAGATTGACATTGTCAATCAAAATCAGGTTAAAGAAGCAATTGGTCTGACTTTTCCGAAGGTATTAAAACACGTTCTCAGACAAGATCCGGATATCGTCATGGTTGGTGAAATCCGAGAAAAAGAAACCGCAGAAATTGCAGTCCAGGCCGCCTTGACCGGACATCTGGTTTTATCCACATTGCATACCAATGAAAGCACCGGCGCAATCAGCCGATTACTGGAAATGGGCATTGAACCGTACTTGTTATCATCATCACTGATCGGTGTCATCGCTCAACGATTGATTCGTACTGTTTGCCAGGAATGCAAAACCACCTTCATTGCCAGCACAGAAGATATCAACAGACATCACTGGCAACAACATGGCCAGGTACGATTAACCAAAGGCAGAGGCTGCCCTGCTTGCTATGATTCAGGTTACAAAGGCCGAATTGCCAATCACGAGATTTTACCGGTTACATCAGAATTACAACGACTCATGATTAACAATCCCACTCAAGATGATTTAAACAATTACTTAAAGAACTCAGGTATTGCCACACTTTATCAGGATGGTTTAGACAGAGCTTTGGAAGGCATCACTACCCTGGAAGAAATATCTCGGGTAATGGCTTATGACTAATCCTGTTTTAAATCTCCTCACCAGCACTCCCATCAGGAAAAGTTTTTTTCTTCCCTCTCCTGATGGAGAGGACCGGGGTGAGGAGAAATAAAATAACAACCTGCATAATTATTTTCGAAATAACAACATGGCACTGGAAATCCAACCACTGAATGGTTCTGAAAACACCAACCATCAGAACGACAAAATAAAATCGATAACATTTTGGGGCGGAAAAAAAATTGCCCAAAAAGACCGAATGTTTTTTCTGGAACAATTGGCATTAATGCTGGAAACCGGCAGTGATCTGCATTCCAGTCTCAATGTCCTTGGCAAACAAACCAGTCATCCTGAGCTAAAACGCGTCATTCATGAATTGGCTGAAGACATTAGCGAAGGACAAAGCTTTTCCAGCGCACTGGTCAAACACCCCCAGGTATTTTCCAACACCTATGTGAGCCTGATTGCCGCTGGCGAAAGTGGCGGTTATATCCGCCGCATTCTGGAACATTTATTGGAAATGGAAAAACAGCAAGCAGAATTCAATTCAACCCTGGCTTCTGCAATGGCCTACCCAATATTTCTGATGGTTTTCTCAACTGCCATGGTCACATTCATTCTGGCAGTGGTGTTCCCAAAATTTTCGGCATTATTCATCTCCATTCAAAATCAACTTCCAGTAACCACACTATTCCTCATGTCCCTCAGTCAACTCATCATTCATTATTGGTGGGCAATCTTAGGGGTATCTGCCGGATTCATGATGTTATTCTGGCTATGGGCAAAAAGTGAAACCGGGATTCGCAGTCTGGACATGATAAAATTGAAATTACCGGGGTTGAAAAACCTGTTCCTCAAAATTTATCTCATCCAAACCATGCGTGTTCTGGGTTTGTCCCTGGCCAACGGTGTTTCTCTGATTGAAGCCCTGAATCTGGCAAAAGATGTCGTAAAAAACCAGATTTTCCATGATTTTATCGACCAATTGTCCCTGGATGTAACGGCAGGACGCACCCTGGCTTCCGGCTTTAAAACAACCTCATTTATCCCGCCAATTGTTAAACAAATGATAGCAACCGGAGAAGAAACCGGAAATCTGGCACTGGTAACTACCCGGATTGCAGACTATTTTCAGCAAGAACTAGAGAAAATTCTGAAATTTATCAGTAAAGCGATTGAGCCAATTATGCTGCTGGTTATGGGTGTAATCGTTGGCCTATTGGTCAGCTCGCTGATATTACCCATCTTCAAACTCTCCCGCGCAGTTCATTAATTTAACCTCCTCACCAAACCTTCTTTCATCAAAAGGGAGGCTTTTTACCTCCCTCTCCTGATGGAGAGGGCTGGGGTGAGGAGAAAAAATAAATTGATACCCTGGTTACCATTCCCTGCAACCACGCCTCCTGACTAGTTCCTGCACATCTTTGAGCCACCAATAGTAAGCGTTAGCCATAAAAAGTTTTTTTGTGATAGAATTCACGTTTTTATTTACCCCTTTTTAACAAGGACTTACTAATGAATTTCACACCAACAAAAATTATTCTTGCCCTTTGCTTGAGCGCTTTTTCAGCTTTTTCAATTGCAGCAACCGTTTTAAATCGCACAGATTTTGGTCCGCAAGCAGTTGAATATGGCTTTGACAATGCTCAACTTGGGGATCTTACTGCTGGAGATGGTAATTTACTTGTTTCTACTTCCGATGGGAAAGGCAGCATATTTGATAGCAATGACCCTAACTTTCAGGGAGTCTTTCAGTTTCTAAACATGCCCTTACCTATTTATATGCGAACGGCCGAAAATACCAGATCAATTACATTGAATTTTGCTCAAGAGTCAATTGGACGAATTGGATTTGATTTTTTAATCGTTAATACCCAACCTTCTCCCGTATTCGATTTATCTCTTTCACTATTCGATGAAGACAACAACCAGCTTGGCTTTTATAATTTGGCTGCTGCAAATCAACCTCCTTGCAATGTACCAGTTTTAGCAAACAGTACTTGTGGGTTCATTGGCTTAGGCATTAATTCCAACACGATAGCTTTCGCATCTGTTAATTATACTTTATTGGGTAATCCCCCAATTGATGAAACTATTCTCCGCTTTGGTATTGACAATATTATTTACCAATTAGTGCCTACCCCTGGCGTTATATGGTTAATTGGACTTGGATTACCGGGTTTGCTTCTAGTACGAAAAAATAATCGGCCTCTCTAATTTTGATCTCCTCACCCCGGCCCTCTCCATCAGGAGAGGGAGGATAAAAAGCCCCTCTCTCCTGATGGAGAGCCAAAAAGTCAAATCTGATTCCTATTTCGTAATTCCCGTCTATACTTTCAGTAAAAGAACATTTACTGTAAAAAAACATGACTAAAGAATTAAATCACAAGCCCCTGTCCAATCAGGGATTTACCCTGGTCGAGTTATTAATTGTCGTTATCATCCTGGCTATTCTGGCTGCCATTGTCGTGCCCCAGTTTGCCAGTACCACCGATGACGCCAAGGTTTCTGCTTTGGACAGTACGCTGGCTAACATGAGGGCAGCTATTGATCTATATTATCAACAGCATGGCGAATACCCCGGACAAAATACTGCAGTCCCTAGTGGGGGGGGGTGCACCGGAACACCAGGTACTGGTGATGCCAGCTCTCCCACTACCCGTGCAACTGCGTTTATTGAACAGTTAAGCATGTTTACTGATTCAAACGGAGCAGCATGTAGTATTAGTGATGGCACCTTTAAATTTGGCCCATACCTGAAAAAAAATATCCTGCCCAAAAACCCAATCACTCAACTAGGGGATGTTGAAATTATCACAACTGGCGATCTTTTAATGACCGGCTCCCTAACACCAGCTACTGGCTGGAAATTTGATGTCACTGCTGGGAAATTCATTGCCAACGACACCAATACAGATGCGAGCGGTATCAAATATGATGCACATTAATGCCTTTGATAATGTAATGCCGACCGCACCATGCAACAACAACGCGGTATCAGCCTTCTTGAAATAACTATTATCGTCTCAATATTGGGAATTATCGCGGCTGTGGCAATTCCCAATTTCTCCGCCTCTGATCCTGATAAACTTGCCCTGACGACCGAAGAAATAGCGCAGGCAATTCGCTTCACCCGAAATGAAGCAATTCGTATTCAAACAACCACTCATTTCGAACTGCTTGCTTCTTCACAAATAATCAGGGTTTACAAAGACACAACGTCTTCTTCTAACAGTCTCGCTTATCATCCTGTTAGCAAAAAAAAATATGATATTCAGTTAGCAAGTCATCCGTTTATTGCCATAGATAATATTTCAATAACCATGACTCCTGCTGGCACTGGAAGTTGCAACAACACTAAAATCTATTTTGACAAGTTGGGAAATACCTGGTGTAACGGCCCTGCAAATACCTTTCTTCGTCAGACGGTTATTTCGGCTTCTTTGACGCAGTTGAGTCAGTCTATTACTGTGGATGGGTTCACTGGGCGGGTGGTGGTTTCGTCGTTGCAATGATCAGTTTATTTAGTTTTTGTGATGTTGAGTTATGTTTATTTGTTTGTTTGTCTCCTCACCCCCAACCCTCTCCATCATGAGAGGGGAGCAAAAAAGCCCTCTCTTGATGGAGAGGGTTGGGGGTGAGGAGATTTTAAAATGTCTTTTACACATATAGCCAGAAACCTGCGAAAAAACCAGACAAATGCTGAACAAATTTTATGGCAACAGCTGAGAAACCGGCATTTTATGAATTATAAATTTCGCAGACAATTTTCAAACGAACCCTATATTGCCGATTTTGCTTGTCTTGAATTAAAACTGATTATCGAAATAGATGGTTCCCAGCATAATGAACAAGTAGACAAAGAACGCACACACTTTCTTGAGCAACTAGGATTCCAAGTGATTCGATTCTGGAATCATGACTTGTTTAATAATTTAGAATCAGTGTTATACTATTCGCGATTAAGAATGCACATTAACTAGCTGGCGCATTACATTGATTGCGAATATAATAGCGACATGAATGATTACCACCTATCAGACGACGAGATTAAACACCTTGAAGTGTTGC
>Ga0256839_1000725_pt1 | contig 42349 bp, 38 predicted proteins | sample 354166metaG_FD_185968 | JGI IMG/M metagenome (GOLD analysis project Ga0256839, IMG submission 185968) | Hydrothermal vent microbial communities from Mid Atlantic Ridge, Atlantic Ocean - 354-166 | ecosystem: Environmental > Aquatic > Marine > Hydrothermal vents | place: Atlantic Ocean: Mid...
CTACGGAGGAAAAAATAAAGGAAGCTAAGAGTCCTAAATTATTGCATATCGCAACCCATGGTTTTTTTGTACAAGATGTAAACGCAAATAATAGCTCGGTGTTTAGTGTGCCTCTTAATAATGTAAATGAAAACGTTTTGCTTCGTTCAGGTTTATTACTGGCAAATGTTGGAAATCTGAATGCAGCTGATGGAGGCAATAATGGAGTATTAACTGCCTATGAAGCCATGAACCTCGATTTAACAAACACTGATTTGGTGGTATTGAGTGCTTGCGAAACAGGCCTAGGCGATATTATGTCGGGCGAAGGAGTGTATGGACTGCAACGCTCGTTTGAAGTGGCAGGAGCCAAAGCCGTTATTATGAGCTTGTGGAAAGTAGATGATGCCGCTACTCAATTATTAATGACCACTTTTTATAAAGATTGGGTGGTGTCAAAAAATAAATTACAGTCGTTTAGAAAAGCGCAAAAGGCGTTGAAAACTAAATATCCAGCACCTTATTATTGGGGTGCTTTTGTTATGCAAGGGCAGTAACTATTTTGATTATTTGTATATCCATTTAAAGTGGTTGTGTGCTACCTTTGTTTAAATTTAAAACCTAAAGTAATGAAACGAATTTTATTTATTGTTGGCATCGCATTTTTAGTGTCGTGTGGTAACACAAAGCAATCAACTGAAAAAGTTGAAGAAGAGAATATTGAAATTACAAAACATGGAGATGCTATTACCGAAGATGGAGCTGTTTCTTCAGCCAATTTTTTAACCCAGTTTGAGGGTAAAGATTCTTTAAATGTTAAACTAACTGCAAGTATTACAGAGGTATGTTCTAAAAAAGGCTGTTGGATGAAACTTGATTTAGAGAATGGAAAATCTATGCGAGTTACATTTAAAGACTATGGTTTTTTCGTTCCTCTTAATGCAGCAGGTAAATTAGCTGTTGTAGAAGGTATTGCTAAAATTGATACAACCGATGTAGCAACTCTAAAACATTATGCCGAAGATGCCAATGCTACACAAGAAGAAATTGATGCTATTACCGAACCTGAAATAAACTATTCGTTTGAAGCCGTAGGAGTAATTATTAAAGAAGAAAATGCGATTTGAATAGAATATTAATTATGTTAAGAATATTTATAGGGTGCCTGTTGGTGCCCTTTTTTATAAGTTGTTCAAGCTCTCAGCAAGAAGGTATAATAAGCAACAAACTTAATAAGGATAGCGAGCTAACTTTATTAATGCGCAAAATGTATAATGATGCAGATACGATTAAACAACATATAAAAGCAGGTACGGGTACTATTACTGAGGAATTTATTAAAGAGCTAGCGTATATTCACAATGCTACTCCTAGCGATCCAAAGCTTTCAAACCCTACATTTACTGCTTTTAACAACTTAATTTTAACAGAAGCTAAAACGCTTCAAACCAGTTCTGAAAATAAAGTGGAGGGTTTTAATGAGTTGGTTAATCGTTGCATCGATTGCCATAAAACTTTTTGCCCAGGGCCAATTACTCGAATTAAAAAATTGAAGATTAATTGATGGTGATTTAATTAATCTTAGCCCTCATAGGCCATGGCTTCTACTTGTTGGTCTTGAGCGTCTCGCTCAGACCTTTGATAAACAGTGCTATTTATCAATATTGCCTGATATAGTTTCGGCCTTTTTTGCTGGCATAGTGCCAAAAACATAATCCCAAAGTGGCGATGAAACCCCGTAAGCCTTGGTTTGATCTTTATAATGGTGCACCGCATGGTTGGCCCACCACGAGTTAAAGAACCCTTTAGGTGCTTTAAAAATATGTTGAATGTAGTGCATAACTAAATAGCCAGCATAGCCAACTAAAAAGCCTGGTAAAAAAGCGAATACAATATCGCCAAGTACTAGCTTTAATAAAAAAAGCAAGGCTGTTGATATGGTAATACTCATTACAGGTGGCATCGCCAATCTTTCCTTATCTTTCGGATATTCATGATGTACTCCGTGCAGCGTGTATTGAAACTTTGCCCTCCCTTTAGTACTCGTATCAATATGAAACAGAAACCGATGCATCAAATACTCTGCTAGTGTGAAGGTAAAAAAACCGATAAAAAAGAACATAACTGTTTGCCCTATGGTTAACGTGCGAACAGTATAAATGCTGTAAACTAATAATAAAGCTGAATATATAACAAATATACTAATGGGAATCGCAATATGTGTACGCGTAAGTTTTTCTAAAAATTGGTTTTTAAAAAGTTGCTTACGCCCTTTATTTTTGGGTGTTACTTTTACTGACATGTTAGCGGTTATTTAATGCAAAAGTAATAGGATTCGTTCTATTTATGAATAGAATATCAAAAATAGTAAGTCATTTAATGAATATTACCATTTTACTGCTTTGCAAGCACTTCATTATAATAGGCTTCGTATTGAGGTACAATTTTGTGAATGTCGAGCTCATGGGCTCTGGCTAGTGCTGCTGCTTTAAATGTACTCAAATTTTCATCTTGTAAAATAAATAAAGCATTTTTACTCATATCTTCTACATTACCAATATCACTTACAAAACCCGTTTTTCCATGAATATTTAGTTCGGGAATACCGCCTGCATTAGAAGAAATTACAGGCACCTCACAGGCCATGGCTTCCAAAGCGGCCAGTCCAAAACTTTCTTTTTCAGAAGGCATTAAAAATAAATCAGCTACTGAAAGCACTTCTTCAACGGCATCCAGTTTTCCTAAAAACCGAACATCATCACACACATTTAACTCTCTGCAAAGTGCCTCCATATTTACTCGATCAGGGCCATCGCCAACTAATAATAACTTAGCTGGTATCTTGTCAGAAATATTTTTAAAAATTCTTACCGCATCATCTACTCTTTTAACGGCTCTAAAATTAGAAGTGTGTACAATCAGTTTTTCTCCATTGGGGCATATCGCTTTTTTAAAATGATCTTTTTTGTGTTTTTTAAATCGCTCTAAATCAATAAAATTAGGAATTACTCGTATGTCTCTTGTAATATCAAAATGATTGAGTGTGTCTTCTTTAAGGTTGTCTGAAACTGCGGTTACCCCGTCAGATTTATTTATCGAGTAGGCCACCACCGGTTCGTAAGATGGGTCTTTACCTACCAGAGTAATGTCTGTGCCATGCAGGGTGGTAATAAATGGCAGATTTATGCCTTCTTCAGCCAAAATTTGCTTGGCTTGATAGGCTGCCGATGCATGTGGGATGGCATAATGTACATGCAATAAATCGAGTTTAGCAAATTTGGCAATATCTACCATTTTACTGGCCAAAGCCATTTCGTATGGGGGGTATTTAAATAATGGGTACGAGTTAAAACTTACCTCATGGTAAAATATATTTTGGTTAAAAAAATCGAGTCGCATCGGTTGCGAGTAGGTAATAAAATGGATTTCATGCCCATACTGCCCTAATGCTTTACCTAACTCGGTTGCTACTACTCCACTACCTCCAAAAGTTGGATAACAAACAATTCCTATTTTCATTTTTTAGTTGTTAAAATCTATTGCCTCATAAAGCAAACTTTGAATCCTCGTTCGCACATTTAATTGTATTAGTTTAAAATTGCCTGGGTCTGGATATACTCGGTTTGATAAAAATATAAAAATTAATTGGTGTTCGGGGTCTGCCCAAGCTGCCGTTCCTGTAAAACCTGTATGTCCAAACGTTTTTTGGGAGGCTAAATCGGTGGTAGGCCCATTGGAGCCTCTGCTTGGTTTGTCCCATCCTAACCCTCTTCGGTTACCAACGTATTGTCGTTTAGTAAAGTTCAATATTGTTTCGGGGTATAAATAAGTAGTGCCTCCATAACTACCAAGTTGCAATTGCAATTGCATAAGCTTAGCTAAATCCAGTGCATTGCTAAACAACCCGGCATGGCCCGAAACACCTCCAATTAAAGCAGCGTTTTGATCGTTTACAAAGCCTGTGAGTTCACCCACCCTAAACATGCCGTTGCCTTCGGTAGGTACAATGTTTTTAGCCGAAAATTTATGTAAAGGGTTAAAAGTGGTGTGGTTCATACCTAGTGGAGCATATAAATTTTGATCTAAAAATTCATCCAAAGGCTGGTTTACAATGCGCTCTACCAATGTTTTTAAGATAATAAAACCTATATCGCTGTATTTATAGCCATAGGCTTGTTCATTAGTAGATTTTCGTAATCTCTTTGAATGGATTGACCAACTTAAGAGTGAATCTTTTAAATAAGGAGCGATGTAAGTGTTTTGCCCAATTTGAAACGCATCTTTTGATTTTTTGTGTGTCAGTGCATTTGCTAAATCACGTTTTGGGAGCACTTTTTTCCAAAAGGGTATGTAGGGGTAAAGGCCAGCTTGGTGTGCTAAAATTTCTCTTACAGGGATAAATTCTTTATCAGTTCCCCACATTTCGGGTAAATAATGAGCTATGGGCATATCCAAATCGAGCATGCCTCGTTCGGCTAAAAACATAATGGCTTGGGTGGTGGCCATTACCTTGGTTAGCGAAGCTAAATCGTATAAATATCGGTCTTTAATGGCATCGGTGTTTTGGTAGGTTTTGCTTCCAAAATTTTGATAATACACCACAATGCCATTTTTTGCCACTAATACTTGGCTACCAGGTGTAGCTTTTTGTTTTATGCTGTTTTTAACAAGTGCGTCAATTTTTTCTAGTGTGGAGGCATCCATAAAAGCCAGTTCAGGTGGGCCAAATTGCAAACGACCTAAGGGCAATGTGGCTAAGGTAGGGGGGGCATAACTTATGTTGCTTTTATTGGCTTTAAACCCCAAGGCTCCAAAAATAAGCTGAGGAACAAGGGCTTGGGTAACACCATTTAATTGAGGAATATGTAGTTGCGTTATAGCTGCTGATAGCTCTTTGGGCGGTGGGTATGGCGAAAACCACGCAAGTATAACCTCAGTATATTGGCTTATCTTATTAAGGTGTTCAATATCTGATGCCGATAAATTTTGCGCAGGAACAAATAAATAACTATAACCTGATATGTTCGTTGGGTTATCAATCAAATCTCTTGGCAAAAGATCGATTTGGGTATAAAAATCTAAATGCCGATTAAACAAACTAAAATCATAATTGCCCATGGCTATGGTGGCAAAAGTTGCTGTATCCAGTGTTTTTATGGGCAAGTCTGCTGGGTTGTTTAGCAACGATATGCCCGCACTGTATTGTTGCCATGCCCACCTTGTGTAGTCGCTTACATCAGTAGGAGCAAGCCAGTTATTATTTTTAATAATTCTTTTTCGCTCTTTTACTTTTTTAACCAGTTTGTTTATAAGGATTTTTACTTTTTTATTAACCTTTTTTCCTCCTGTAATGGTGCTAATGGCATTTTCTTTGCTCGATAACCACCAAACCTGATCGTATTTTTGTAGCGCAATTAATAGGCTGTCTTTTTTAAAATAGGGGGTTAGTGTGGGTGCTTTATCTCCAAATGAAACGCCATAAAACGCCATGTTTGCAGTGGGTGCTACATCAATCACAAAATCAACATTATACATTTTGGCTGCAAACTGAAGAGCTTCGTTTGTGCTTTTTTTTCGTATAGCGAAAGAAGGGAAAGGGATGCCAGTTTGTTCGTTCTCAGGTACGCCTTGGTTAATATTTAAAATAGTATAAAAACTTTTTTTGTTAACCTGTGTATTAAGCGTTTCATAACTGGTAGCAACAAGATTTATATTGTTTTCGTTAGTGAGAGCATCTGAAAACCAAAGTAACTCTGCTAGCTGATTTGCCAAATTAATGGGCTCTTTATTGGGTGCATTAGACCAACGGCTTGCGGTGCTTGCCATAGGCAAAAGCAAAAAAATGGAGAAACAGGAATAAAAAAATATTAATCTCATTAAAATCTAGGTACTGAATTACGTATTGAAAAACAAAATAAACCTTTAAATTTGTATAATCTATCAGGTACTCATTTTTAGTGTCTGTTTCTGAACATACACCAAGTGCTACAATTTCAATAATTATGAAGATACCTTCTTTAATTCGAATCCCAAACCATCAACGGTTTTACATCAAGCCTAGGCATTACGACCCTGTTAAGGAAGATGTGGAAAATAGAGAGCGATTAATTATTGCTGAAATAAATGCTGAAAAAAAGAAAGGAACCTATGTGCCCGGTACCCGAATTTCTTCTTCTTTTAAAAGAACAGGTGCAAAAAAAGACGATGGGAGTATCTTACGATTGTTAATCGTAATTTTATTATTTGGAGGTACTACCGGCTATATGTTTTATGGCCCAATTGCACTTTACATTACTATTGGCATTTTGGTAGCGTTTATTATGGTAAAAAAAATGAAGCAATCATAGACTCTATGTCTAGTATAATTCAATTATTGCCTGAGGCAATTGCAAATCAAATTGCTGCGGGCGAAGTAGTGCAAAGGCCTTCCTCTGCACTAAAAGAATTGCTCGAAAATGCAGTTGATGCAGGAGCAACCCATATTAAAGTAATTATTAAAGAGGCTGGCAAATCGCTTATACAGGTAATTGATAACGGCAGTGGTATGAACGAAACGGATGCTCGCATGAGCTTGGAGCGGCATGCTACTTCTAAAATTCGAAAGGCCGAAGATTTATTTGCCTTAACCACTATGGGTTTTCGGGGCGAAGCCATTGCTTCGATGGCTGCTGTTTCGCAATTTGAAATTAAAACAAAAATGGCCGAGCAAGAACTAGGCACTTCTATTGAAGTAGCCGGTTCTGAAATTATTGCCCAACAGCCTGTTTCTTGTGCCAAAGGCACGAGCATTAGTGTGCGAAATTTATTCTATAACATTCCTGCGCGTAGAAATTTTCTAAAATCAAACGGGGTAGAAACTAGGCATTTGGTTGATGAATTTCAGCGAATAGCCTTGGCTAATCCTCAAATTGAGTTTGAGTTTTACCAAAATGATTTAGAAACCTATAATTTGGCCAATGGCAAATTAAGCCAGCGGATTGTAGGCCTGTTTGGAAAAAACTATAAAGAGCAGTTAGCTACTTGCTCCGAAGAAACAGACTCCATTAACATTAAAGGCTATATTGGCAAACCCGAATTTGCTAAAAAATCGAGAGGAGAGCAGTTCTTTTTTGTCAATAATAGGTTTATTAAAAGCCCTTATTTGCACCATGCCATTTTGCATGCCTATCAGGGCTTGCTTCAACAAGATACACATCCATTTTATGTATTGTTTATCGAAATGGATCCTGCCCGAATAGACGTAAACGTACACCCTACTAAAACAGAGATTAAATTTGACGATGAACGTACCGTGTATGGAGTAGTACTAGCAGCCATTAGGCAAGCACTTAGCACCCATAATTTTGGGACTGCCATTGATTTTGACTCTAATGTAAATTTTGCGCAACTACAACCCATGGATATAGGGCAGTCCGGGGCTAAAAACACTGATTACACGCAGTTTAGAAATATTGAAAAAGATCCTAATTTAAAAAATTGGGAGAGCTTATACACAAGCCAAATTGAACAATCGAAACTAAATTTTACCACAGATCAACCCAATACCGTTACGATTGAAAGTGCCTTAAATAACAAGGATGAAAATATTAAAAGCTCTGAAGGGCTAAAGTTTCAATTACATAATCAATATATATTTTCGCAAATAAAATCGGGCGTATTATTAATTGACCAAGAGGCAGCCCACGAGCGTATTTTATTTGAAAAATACCAATCCCTTTTGCAAGGCGCCCAAGGGCAAACGCAACAATTATTGTTTCCTATAACTGTTGAGTTAAACCCTGCCGACCATGCACTCGTATTGGATATGCAAAAAGAACTTGCCGCCCTGGGGTTTGCTTTTGAACCTTTTGGACAAACGGCATTGGTTATTAATGGCGCACCAGTAGCCATAGCGGCTGGGCAGGAAAAAACGGCATTTGAAGGGTTAATTGACCAATTTAAACTAAATAAATCGAGTTTAACAATTAGTACTAAAGAGAACTTAAGCAGGTCGTTGGCTAAACGCTCGTGTATAAAGGCAGGGCAAGTATTGCAGCAAGAAGAAATAAATGCGATGATTGATGAGTTGTTTGGTTGCGAAGTGCCCAATTTTGCACCCGATGGCAGATCGACCTATTTTGTGTTAGATTTAAACCGAATTAAAGACTTTTTTTAACTGAAAATATGTTTCAACGATTAACACCCATGGTTAAAAACCTGCTCATCATTACGGTGGCAGCGTATTTTATTCCTTCCTTGCTAGGGATGAAAAACATTAATTTGTTTTTGGGTCTTTGGCATTTAGAGTCCCCTAATTTTTACCCATACCAATTATTTACCTACATGTTTGCACATGGCGGATTTATGCATATTTTGTTTAATATGATGGGGTTAATGTTTTTAGGACCATTATTAGAGCAGTTTTGGGGGCCAAAAAAGTTTTTAACCTTTTACTTAATTACTGGTATTGGAGCTGGTTTGTTTTATGAAGGAGTAAAGTATTCGCAAACCATTCCTATGAAGAATAAAATGGAAGCGTATGCAATGAATCCTAATCCCGATGATTTTGCTGTATTTGTGTCTAAATATTCGCCTCAATATTATGACCAAGTGTATGATTTTATCCAGTATTTTAACAAAAATGAGCATGACAAAACAGCCCAAGCGCAAAGCATTAGTTACCTGAACGATATCTATAGCCATGAGATAAATGTGCCTATGGTGGGTGCCTCGGGTGCTATTTATGGCATTTTAATGGCTTTTGGTATGCTGTTTCCTAACACACAACTAATGCTGCTGTTTCCTCCAATACCTATTAAAGCTAAATATTTAGTGGTTATATTAGGGGGTATGGCAATTTATTCAGAGTTTGGGCATAGGTCGGGCGATAACGTAGCACATTTAGCACATTTAGGAGGAATGGTTTTTGCTTTTATAATGATTAAATTGTGGAGCCGACAACGAAATAACTTCTATTAATATGCAATACGGACGATCATCATACGGGAGAAGCTTTGGAACAGGCATTATGGAGGAGTTTAAAAATGCGTTTAAACGGCCTGATAATGGCTTGATGCAACTCATATTTATTAATGTGGCTGTTTTTGTGGTATTTAGTTTGCTACATGTTTTATTGTTTTTTTTGCAAGCCACCCCTCTATATCATACCATCGAAAGTTATTTTCTATTACCAGCTTCGTTTAACTCATTTATAACCCAACCTTGGTCTCTTATTACCTACTTTTTTATGCATGCGGGTTTTATGCATATCCTTTTTAATATGCTTTTTTTGTATTGGTTTGGGCTAATTATTAAAGAATTTTTAGGCGGAGGTAAAGTAGTTAGTTTGTACGTGTTGGGAGGTATTTCTGGCGGAATGCTTTATTTATTTATGTATAACCTTATTCCTCCTTTTACTAATAATGTAGATACTTCTATTATGCTTGGGGCATCAGGGGGGGTGTATGCAGTAGTGGTTGGAGCGGCTACACTAATGCCTAATTATACCATGCACCTTATGTTTTTGGGGCCTGTTCGAATTAAGTACATTGCGCTAGTGTATGTGTTTATTTCATTAGTAAATACCACAGGTGTTAATGCAGGAGGAAACCTTGCTCATTTAGGCGGAGCAGCCATTGGCTTTATTTTTATAAAGCAACTACAAGGGGGGGCAGATTTTGGCAAGCCTGTGCATTGGTTTATTGCCTTTATTAAAAGTTTTTTTGTGCGCCAGCCCAAAGTGCATGTTTCGTATAAAAAATCAGCCTCCCAAAAAACTTCAAGCAAATCGGGTAGAACTGCTGCAAAAAATACTTCTTCTTCATCTACCAATGTTTCGCAAGAAGAAATTGATGCTATTTTAGATAAGATTTCGCAGCATGGCTACGAGAGCCTTTCTAAAGACGAAAAGCAGAAACTGTTTAGTGCTGGTAAATAGATATAAGACGTAAAACAAAAGACTGGAAGCAATAGTGTGTTTCCCAACGTCTAAAATCTCTTGTCTAACATCTAACAGTCTTTTTGTCTCGTTTATTCTAAACTATTAATCACATCCTCAATATAATCCAACACACCCTCTTGCCCTTGCTTGGCAAGCGATGAGGTAATAAAAGAAACAGGCAACTCTGCCCAATCGGCTTTAAGTGCACGATTAAAAGCAGCCCGGTGCGACTCTACTTTATTTTTAGAAATTTTGTCGGCTTTAGTAAAAACAAGGGCAAAAGGTAAATTATTTTCACCCATCCAATTAATAAATTCCAAATCTATGGGTTGAGGTTTTAATCGAATGTCGATTAAAATAAATGTGCAAACCAAAGGTTCTCTATCCAGTAAGTAACTGGCAATAATATCGCCAAATTTACCCCGGTCTGTTTTGCTAACACGTGCCCAGCCGTAGCCCGGTAAATCCACCAAATGCCATTCGTTATTTACAATAAAATGATTGATTAACTGCGTTTTGCCGGGTCTGCCAGATGTTTTTGCCATTTTTTTGCGGTTGGTAAGCATGTTAATTAACGATGATTTGCCTACATTTGATCGACCAATAAAAGCAAATTCAGGTATGGTTGTAGCAGGGCATTTTGTTACTTCCGTATTGCTAATTACAAACTCAGCCGTCTTAATTTTCATGGGTTTTGCTTTGAGACTGCAAGTTTAATTGGATTCTTTGAATATCCATCATTTTAACATTGGTAAGAAAAACACACCATATTATTCAACATGTTAGAATCAATTTATTATCTTAGATTTTTACTAACTAACCTAATGCTTTAAGCATGCAATTTAAAACACAAGTTATCAGGTATTTATTCGCCTCATTTTTAGTGACGGCCGTGCTCCCTTCGCTGGCTCAAGATGAGTCTAATGAAGAAATTGCGCAGCAGTATGTAGAGCTTGCAGACCAATTATACCGCGAAACAAAAGCGTATGATGACATAAGAGATATTTATGTAAATGCAGCTTTGTTAGACCCTAATAATATAAGAGCCAGCTATATGTCGGGTATATCAATGCTAGAATCGGTAACCAAAGGTGCTGCAGAAGAGTATTTTATGAAAGTATATGAGAAAGACCCTGAATATACATTCGACCTTTTATATAAAGTAGCTCAGAGTTTGCATTATGGCTATAAATTTGATGAAGCCACTCAGTATTACGATCGCTATTTAGATAAATTAGCTGCCAACCCTGATTATTTAGGGAGCGATATGGTGGACGGTTTAATTGTTAGGCGTAAAATATTTGAGTGCGAGCAAGGTAAAATTTTGATGGAGTTTCCGGAGGACGTTGAAATTGTAAACTTAGGAGCTGATATAAACTCTAAATATTACGATTATGCACCTGTAGTTGATGCCGATGAAAACATTATGATTTTTACATCACGTAGAAAGGAGCAAAATTTAAACGAAGATGTATCTGATGATAACATCCCTTTTGAGGATATTTTTGTGAGCAAAAAAGTAAACGGAGTATGGGATTACCCAGACAATATTGGCAATGTGGTTAATACCATGTACCACGATTCTAACGTTGGCTTATCTAAAGATGGGAAAGATTTGTACATCTATAAGGATGAGAATAATGGAGATATTTACCTTTCTACCATGGATGAGAATGGAGAATGGTCGTATCCAGAGCCTTTAGATAGGCATATTAATACCGAATTTTCTGAAACTTCTGTTAGCTTATCTCCTGATGGGAACACCATATTTTTTGCCAGTGACAGGCCAGGGGGTGAAGGAGGAATTGATATTTGGGTTTCGCACCGAAATGCAAAAGGGGGTTGGCAAAAAGCAACTAATATTGGGGCTCCTATCAATACTCCGTTTGATGAAGATGGGCCATTTATAGGATTTGATGGTAAAACGCTATATTTCAGTAGCAGAGGTGGAAATGGTATGGGTGGATATGATATTTATAGGGTTGAGTATGATAGCGCAAGCGCTGTGTGGAACACACCTACTAATATGGGCTACCCTATCAACACCCCTGACGATGATATTTATTTTACGCCCTCTAAAGATGGTAAGCGCGCTTATTATGCTTCGGTAAAAGAAGATGGGTTAGGCTATACAGATTTATATATGCTAAAAGTGCCAGATGAAATGAAGCACGATGACCCGAATGCAACTCCTGTTGCCGTGGTGGCTTCTGTAGAGTTAGCACCTGTTACTTTAAAAGTGTCGATTTTTAATACAGATGGATTAATGGATGCAGTAGTTAGTTTGCGAGGGGTGCTAGGGAGTGGAGGGCTTGGTGCAAATAAATTAAGTACAGGCGTATATAGTTTTACATCTACCGAAGAAAAAGAAAATGAATATGTGTTAAATGTAACCCAAACAGGGTATGAAGCACAATTAATAACCGTTAATTATCCTGGTGCAGGTAGCGAACCAATAAACTTTGAGCAGCGGGTTACCTTGCTAAAAGCCAAAAAAGATGCTCCTGTAATTGATATTCCTAAACCAATTGCTCGTAAAGCATCTGGCGATAAAGTGAGGAATGTGTATTTTGATTTTGGTAGTTCTTATTATCATAAAAAAGATGCTCCCTACATCGAAAAAGCCATTGAGTTAATGAAGCAAAATCCTTCCATAATGTTAGAACTTTATGGCCATTCAGATTATATTGGCATTGAAAAGTATAATAAATCACTTTCTATTAATAGAGCAGACAAAGTAAAATCTGCCATGGTTAAGGCAGGTATAGATGCGGGTCGTATTAGTATAAAAGGATTTGGCTCGGATAAACCGCTTGCAACCAACGATCAAGAAAAAGAAGGCCGCGAATTAAATAGGCGCGTAGAGTTTAGATTTATTAAATAACCTCCTTTCTTTTTAATCCTAAAACTTTGTGTCAATTTTGGGTGCTAAATCAAAAGCTTGAATGGAGGTAGTTCCCTATAAAGATAAAGAGCAGGGCAAAAAAGAGCAGGTTGCCGAAATGTTTAATAACATTAGCAAACGCTACGATTTGCTTAACCATGTACTTAGCATGGGTATAGATATATTATGGCGTAAAAAGGCGGTTCGTATGTTAAAACCCTTTGCGCCTAAAATTATTTTAGATATTGCCACAGGCACGGGCGATTTTGCCATTGAATCATCGCGATTGAAACCTACCAAGATTTTTGGCGTTGATATTTCAGAAGGGATGCTCGAAGTAGGTAGAAAGAAGATAAAAGCCAAAAAACTTGATAATGTAATTGAAATGCAGTTGGGAGATTCGGAGAATTTGGCTTTTAAAGACAATTTTTTTGATGCTGTAACCGTTGCTTTTGGTGTACGTAACTACGAAAACTTGAAACTAGGATTATCAGAAATGTTTAGAGTAATGAAACCAGGGGGTCACGTTGTGATTATTGAATTTTCTAAGCCTGGCAAGTTTCCTGTTAAACAGATTTATAATTTTTATTTTAAAGCCATATTGCCAACTATTGGCAAGTTGGTTTCTAAAGATCAATCAGCTTATACCTATTTGCCAGAGTCCGTTTCGGCTTTTCCGTATGGTGCTAAGTTTTTAGAAATAATGAATGAAGTGGGATTCACCGAAACTAAATCAATTCCATTAACTTTAGGGATAAGTTCAATTTATTGGGGAAGCAAATAACCATATTACTCTTAGCTTTAGCACCATTTACAATAATGGCGCAAATAAAATCATCGGGTGGTGAAGTAAATAACCCACGTTATGATGAAAGGCGTTTGGTAACTTATGGGTTTTCATTTGGTTTTCATACAGCCTCATTGCGCTTAAAATACTCAGACTATTTTACTACCCCCGCTATGGACAGTGTGCATTCTATTATACCCTTAAAAAGACCGGGGTTCTCCTTAGGCTTTATTGTTAACTTTAGGCTCACACCATTTTTTGATGCCAGAATTACCCCTAAAGTTACTTTTTCTGAGTATAACTTACAGTATAATTATGTGGGTAGGGCTTCCTCCACCGAAACCATTGAAAGTGTTGGAGTAGATTTTCCAATCCTTTTAAAATATAAATCTCAGCGAAGAGATAATATTAGAATGTACATAATAGGCGGTATTACCCCTTCGATTGAAGCAGCTGGCAAAACTGAGTTGGCAGAGGATCAGAGCCTTTTACAATTAGAAAACGTTAATTTTATGGCCGAAATTGGTTTCGGATTCGATTTATATTATCCTTTATTTAAGTTTTCGCCTGAAATAAGGTTTGCTTTTGGTCTGGTAGATGTTGTGGGTAGTAATAATGATTTTACAGCCGGTATTAGTGATCTTAGAAACAAAACAGTAAGTATCTATTTCCATTTTCAATAATGAGCACAGCATTAATTACCGGAGCTTCATCGGGTATTGGGGAGGCCATCGCAAAGCTATTTGCCGCCAATGGTTATCACCTTGTTTTATGTGGTAGAAGCAAAGAAAGGTTGGAGCCCATCAAAAAAGAATTAGCAAGTCACGTAGATGTTGCTGCCTATTATTTTGATGTGCGTAATAGAAAAGAAGTTGCCTCGGTAATGGCCGAGATAGTAAATAAACATACCATTGACATACTAGTGAATAATGCAGGTAATGCGCATGGCATGACGCCAATTGATGAAGGTAGTATGGACGATTGGGATGCTATGATTGATGGAAATGTAAAAGGGCTACTTTATGTGAGCAAGCCCATTATTGCCCAAATGACTGCAAGAAAATCGGGGCAAATAATAAATATAGGGTCTATTGCAGGCAAAGAAGTGTACCCCAAAGGCAATGTATATTGTGCATCGAAACACGCAGTTGATGCCATTAATAATGGCATGCGATTAGACCTAAACCCCTATGGTATTAGAGTGAGCCAAATTAGTCCGGGGCTAGTTAATACAGGCTTTTCATCAGTTCGGTTTAAAGGAGATATGCAAAAAGCAGATGCAACCTATACAGGTATAGAGCCGCTTTATGCCAATGATATTGCCGAAGTGGCCTTATTTATGGTATCTCGCCCAGCCCATGTAAATATTAGCGATGTAATTGTGTTGCCTACAGCCCAAGCTTCTGCTACGGTGATTAATCGTATTAAGTAATTTGTTTAGTCAACATTTTTCAGGACGGGACAGAATCAACTCAAAATAATTCTTTCAACACAGTTGCTTCAATATCGTGCCCACCCTCGTGCATTCTATAATCCGCAGAAAGTTGATAATTATTCACAAGACCTTTTAATTCATTTATTTTATCAGCATTCATATAAGGGTCTTTTTTACCAATTACCTGTATCAGTTTATTGTTTTTCATTCTACCCAAAATCTTCTCTTTGTTTAGGTCGGGTGGCAATGCTCCACCCCAAAGTATAAGCTGCTCAAAATCAAATTTGCTTTGTTCAATCCATCTGCTTGCCGTAGCAGCACCTTGCGAAAAGCCTAAAAGGTGTAGTTTAACCGATGGAGAAGCCTTTCTTTTCACATCTTGATAGGCTCTATCTAAAAAGCTAATATAATTTGCGATAGCAACCAATCGGTTTTCAGAAGTCATCCAACTTGCGCCAACTCTACCCGAAAAGCCTTGCAAATAATAATGATGTAATCCCTCGGGCGCAATAATGGTATATCCTTGGCTTACAAGCGATTTAAACTTTTGAATAAAATAACGGGCTAGTTGCCCTTGCCCATGAAAAACAAAAAGAACTTTAGAGGTGTCTGAAGAAAGGCTACCCAAAATAGCATATCTACCTTGTGCTTTAAAAGGTAGATATTGATAATTGCCCTCCATCAAAAATGAAAAGCATAAGGCAATAACTCGGCACTGCTATTTAATATTTCGATATGGCCATCGTAACAAAAAATTACTTTATAGGGCTTCTTTTGAATTTGTTCGTACTCGAACATAACCTGACGACAGGCTCCACAAGGAGAACAGGTATCCGATTGTTTTTGATCTTTATCAAAGGCAATAATGGCCATTATTTTTATGGGGGATTTGATTCCTGAAGAACCATAGCTGAATAGTGCTGTGCGTTCGGCACATAAACCCGATGGGTAGGCCGCATTTTCCTGGTTACTTCCAAGGACGGTTTCATCGTTTTCTAAAAGCAATGAGGCACCCACTTTAAAGTGAGAGTATGGTGCGTACGAATTTTCTAGAGCAAGCAAAGCGGTTTTTATTACAGCTTGCTCATCTTTATCTAAGGCATCTAACTGAGTTTCAAAGCTTTTGTTAATTTTCATTTTTTTTGCGCTTAATAACAATAATGATAACAATAATAATCGATTAAAACCTTTTGAGAACAATATTTATACACCTTACTTTGGGTTTTAATTTAGAACAGATAAATGAAAAATATATTGCTCTTAGGTGCAGGCCAGTCAGCTTCCACACTCATACAGTATTTACTCGATTTAAGTAGCTCACGAGGTTGGCAAATAGCCATTGGTGATGTGAACGAAGAAATAGCCAATAAAAAAGGACAAGGAAAAGCCAGAGGGTTTGCATTTGATGCAACCAACCAAGAACAGCTTGAAGAAGAAGTGGCTAAAGTGGATTTGGTGATTAGTATGTTGCCTGCACGTTTTCATATAGTGGTGGCAAATGCCTGCTTAAAATTATCGAAGCATTTGGTTACGGCCTCGTATGTAAACGATGAAATGCGAGCATTAGATAAAGAAGCTAAAAAGAAGGGGCTTGTGTTTTTAAATGAATGTGGGCTCGACCCCGGTATCGACCATATGAGTGCGATGCAAGTGATTGATAGGATTAGAAATAAAGACAATGAATTGATAGGTTTTGAGTCGTTTACTGGGGGGCTTTTAGCACCAACCGATGATGATAACCCATGGAAATATAAATTTACGTGGAATCCACGCAATGTAGTACTTGCCGGGCAAGGCGTAGTGAAATTTATTCAAGAGGGGCGTTATAAATTTATTCCTTACCACCGGTTGTTTAGGCGCACAGAAATTGTGCACATTCCTAAATATGGCGAGTTTGAAGGCTATGCCAATCGCGACTCATTACAATACTTAGATGTGTATAATTTGCGAGGTATAAAAACATTATACCGAGGTACATTTAGAAGACCTGGGTATAGTATGGCTTGGAATATTTTTGTGCAACTGGGCGCTACGGACGATAGCTACCAAATGGAAGACGTAGAAATAATGACGCATCGTCAATTTATCAATTCCTTTTTATCTTATAACCCCCACGATTCTGTAGAACTTAAATTGGCTCATTATCTAAATTTAGATATTCATGGCGATATTATGTATAAGCTTAAATGGGCGGGTATTTTTAGCGATGAGTTGGTGGGTATTAAAGAAGGCACACCTGCTCAAATTTTAGAAGCTATATTGCGTAAAAAATGGACTTTAAATTCACAAGACAGGGATATGATTGTGATGTGGCATAAATTTAACTATATAGATAAAAGCAATAATAATCGTGAAACGGAAATTCATTCTTCCATTGTAACCATTGGTGAAAATGCCACTCACACGGCTATGTCTAAAACGGTTGGGCTTCCGTTGGGTATAGCTACCAAATTAATTTTAGAAGATAAGATAGAAGCCCGAGGTGTACTAATTCCGATTATAAAAGAATTGTACGAGCCCATTTTGGCAGAGCTAAGTGAAGGTTTTGGGTTTGATTTCACAGAGTCGTGTGTGTTAACACCCAATTTATAATTTGGTGGCAGAACTCAGGGCATTAACTAATTCTTGGTGGCTTCAAACCCTTCATCAACTAATAAATTTGGCCCTTTAGCTGCCTCTACAGCCAATTCATCGCATCGTTCGTTTTCAATATTGCCAGCATGGCCTTTAACCCATACAAAACTTAGTTTAAACTTTTTTTGAAGCTCCCAAAAACGTTTCCATAGATCTATATTTTTTTTACCCTTATAGCCTTTTTTTACCCAGCTACGCAGCCATCCTTTATTAATGGCATCTACTACATATTTAGAGTCGGAGTAAATAGTAATGGGGTGTTTGTTGGTATTTAACGCTTCTAAACCCGCAATTACCGCTAAAAGCTCCATCCGATTATTGGTGGTCATTCTAAAACCTTGGCTTAGCTCTTTACGATGTTTACCAAATAGCAGCACTGCCCCATAGCCACCATTGCCAGGGTTACCTTTGGCCGCACCATCAGTGTACAAGGCTATCATATAGTTTGTAAATTGGTTAAAATTAGTTTAACCGCAATTGAAAGTAAAATAATTCCGAAAACGCGTCTTAAAATTCCAAAACCAGATGGGCCAATTTTCTTTTCTAACCAACCCGAAGTTTTAAGTACAATATATACAATAACTAAATTGATAACAATTCCTGCTATAATATTTTCGGTGGCAAACTCAACTCGTAAGGTTAATATGGTTGTTAATGTACCTGCTCCAGCAATTAGTGGAAAAGCAACAGGTACAATAGAGGCACCATCTATTTCATCAGGATTATACCTAAATAACTTTACACCCAATATCATTTCAATAGCAATGATAAACATAATAATACCACCAGCTATCGCAAATGATTCTATATTAAGCCCAAATAATTCTAAAATTGATTGGCCAAGAAAAAGGAATAGAACCATTAAAACACCTGCTACAATGGTGGCTTTAGCAGCGTGTATTTTGCCTGCTTTTTTTCGCAAATCAATCACAACAGGTGCAGAACCAATAATATCAATTACTGAAAAAAGAATAAGGGTTACCGAAAGTATTTGTTTAAAATCGAACTGCATCGCTACTATTTTTTTGCAAAACTAACAATATATAAATGTGAAAGACGAAATTTGAAATGAGAAAACAAGATTAACCTCAATTTTTACATTTCACATTTCAAATACTCAACGCCCAGTTCATAACCTTTAAGCCCTAAACCCGAAATTACACCTACACATTTACCTGTTAAGTAGCTATGGTGTCTGTATTCTTCGCGGGCATAAATATTAGAAATATGTATTTCAACTACTGGGGTTTTAATGGCCGAAATGGCATCGCCTAAACCAATAGAAGTATGTGTAAAAGCCGCAGCATTTAGTAAAACTCCATCGCTTTCTACCCCCATTTTTTGAACTTCGCTTATTAGTTCGCCCTCTATATTAGATTGAAAATAGCTAAACTTAATAGCAGGGTACTTGTGTTGCAGCTCCTTAAAATACTCCTCAAATGTTTGTGAGCCATACACCTCAGGCTCTCTTGTGCCTAACAAATTAAGATTTGGTCCGTTTATGATAGCGATATGCATTTTTCAGATAGTTTATTCGTTTATTTGTTGAGACCGCTTGTTTTTTATTTATCTCAACAAATAAACGAATAAACAAGTAAACAAAGAAGCAGAGCAACCTCCTAAAATGACTTGGGATTTATTAATTACACAATTTAAGCATTATTTAAAATTAGAGCGTGCTTTGGCAGAAAATTCTATTGAAGCCTATGTGTGCGACATTAGAAAATTACAGCAATTTGCCGAACAAGGAGAAACTGCCATCCTGCCCAGTGATATTACGCAGGAAAACATAACTGATTTTATTCAATTAATAAGTGAACTAGGGATGTCTGCTTTTAGCCAAGCAAGAATTATTAGTGGCATTAAGGCGTTTTATAAATACTTGCTTTTTGAAGGAGACATAAAAATAGATCCCACTCAATTGATTGAAGCCCCTCGGCTTGGGCGGAAACTGCCCGATACCTTAGACTTGCACGAAATTGATAAGCTATTACAAGCCATTGATCATTCCAAGCCCGAGGGTGCTCGCAATAGAGCTATCCTCGAAACATTGTATAGCTGTGGTTTACGGGTATCAGAACTTATCAGCCTTAGAATTAGTAATTTATATACCGAAGCAGGCTATATACGTGTAATTGGCAAAGGTGACAAGGAGCGGCTGGTGCCTATTGGAAAAGAAGCCATTAAGTATATTGATATTTACCAAAATGAAAGCAGGGTACAGATTAACATTAAGCCCGGCAACGAAGATTTTTTGTTTTTAAATCGTAGAGGAGCAATGCTGAGTAGGGTGATGATTTTTACTATTATTAAGAATTTAGCAAGAGTGGCAGGCATCAACAAAAATATTAGCCCACATACGTTTCGGCATTCTTTTGCTACTCATTTAATCGAAGGGGGGGCAGATCTTAGGGCTGTGCAAGAAATGCTGGGACACGAATCCATTACCACCACCGAAATTTACACCCACCTCGATCGTGCGTATTTGCAGCAGATAATCCAAGATTTTCACCCAAGAAGTTAACGGGTATTATTTAGAGAGATTTAAAAAAATGGTAACTCCTCAGGTAACTAAAATAATGCCACCAAGACCCTAAGTCTCAAAGTAACACTAAAAAAAATCTCAATAAATAGCGTTAATAATGGTTTCTTTTCTCGCCCTCTTTGTATAATTCTTTGCGACCTTTGCAGGAGAATTACTTATCAATTACCTCAACGTGTACAAGCTTCTAATCCGCCCTTTCTTTTTTCTTTTTAGCGCAGAAAAAGCACATAATTTATCTATGTTATTGCTCCGTATCTCGGTAGTGATTCCTGGCGCCAAATTTATGTACAAACTAATGTATAAACGTACTGGTATTACGCTTAAAAAAGAAGTGATGGGTCTAACCTTTGAAAACCCTGTGGGCTTAGCCGCAGGCTTTGATAAAGAGGCAAAGTATGTGGATGAACTCAGCCATCTTGGATTTGGATTTATCGAAATTGGTACGCTCACACCCAACGCACAAGCAGGCAACCCGCAACCAAGGCTATTTAGGTTAAAAGAGGATAAGGCACTTTTAAATCGTATGGGATTTAATAATGGGGGAGTGCAAAATGCAGTACAAAGATTAAGAGCTAGAAAAACAAACCTGATTATTGGTGGAAACATTGGTAAAAATAAGGTTACTCCTAATGAAGATGCCGCACACGATTATCTTCATGCGTTCGAAGCACTCTTTAATGTAGTCGATTATTTTGTAGTTAATGTTAGTTCACCTAACACCCCCAATTTAAGAGCTTTGCAAGATAAGAAACCACTAACCAATCTTTTAGAAAGCTTACAATCGGCTAATGGTTTAAAAAAGAAACCCAAGCCTATTTTATTAAAAATAGCCCCGGATTTATCCGAAGCCCAAATTGATGACATTGTTGAAATTGTAAAATCAACCAAATTAGCAGGCGTAGTAGCAACTAATACCACCATTAGTCGCAATGAGCTTGCCAATACCAAAGAAGAAGCTGTAAAACTAGGGAATGGAGGCATTAGCGGAGCTCCTTTAACAAAGCAGGCTACACAAATTATTAGGTTATTAAGGGCAAAACTTGGGCCTGATATAGTTATTATTGGTGCAGGGGGCATTATGACCCCGCAAGATGCAATGGATAAACTAGCCGCTGGCGCAGATTTAATTCAAGTATTTACAGGCTTTATTTATAATGGACCTTCTTTTATTAAACAAATCAATCAGGAGTTGTTAAAATCATAATGACGGAGTAATTTCTTTGGCTTAGTATGTATAAACCACTTTATTTGTAGTTAGTGTCTGTCCATAAAGTCAAGCCTGAGCTATAAACTCGGTGTCTGGTTCAAAAAGTTCGCTATCAAGGCTTGCGAAGCCCAAAAAAGCGGTTCCGATAGCTATCGGAATTACAGGGGTAATCAGGCGTAGCCGAGTATTTTTTTAACAAGCATAACGAAGGTAGCGGACTTTATGGACAGACACTAGTTAAGCTCAAAAACTTTAACTAATATATTTCCAATTAAGCTACATGGCTCAAAATACGTATAAGTCTAAAAATTTTAAAAATAAACCGAAAGGTGAAAAAAAGGCAGGTTTTAAATTTAATTTTAAATTTTTGCAAGATCGCAGGCTACAGCTAACTGCGGGTTTTTTCCTTTTGGCTTTTTCCTTGTTTTTGCTAGTGTCCTTTATTTCGTACCTTTTTACGGGCACGTCCGATCAAAGTGTAATTGATGCTGTGCAAGAATTGGGTGTATTGCAATCAGGTTTAGAAGTAGAAAACTGGATGAAACTGTATGGCGCTCTCAGTGCACATTATTTTATTTTTGAGTGGTTTGGCTTAGCCTCCTTTCTGTTACCGTTTCTTTTCTTTTTATATGGTTACCGCATAGTTTTTTACCGTAGCCTGGTAAGCCTTTCGTCTGCTACCATATTTGTATTCTTTTTTCTTATTTGGATTAGCCTTTTTCTAGGCGATGTTGTTTTACGAAACAATGATGTAACAGTTTTAAATTTTTTAAGTGGAGGCATTGGCTATAACCTTGCCGTAATTGTTAATAGCCTTATAGGGTGGGGTAGCTTATTGCTCTTGCTCTTTTCGTTGGTTGTATTCGGTATGTTCTTCTTTAATATTACTTCCATTATAGGGTTTAAATCTAAAGTAAAAGAAAAAGTACAGGAGGCCGAAAGCTCTATTGATGAAGGCATTGAAGGCATTAAAAAAGAAGGTTTTGAGGTAGATGCACACGTGCAATTTGATGGAACTGATGATGAATTATTGCCAGATGACTTAACCTCTTCGGATGAGTTGCTTGATGCCGAACCTATTGAGGAACCCATTCCTTCAATTAAGGAGCCTCCAGCCATTGAGTTAGAAGTTCAATCTCCTGACTCAACTACTACGGAAACTGAAAATGCCGAGCCAGAGTTTGTAGTAAAAGAAGAGGTAAAAGAAGAAAAAGCAGACGAAGTTGAAAATTATGACCCAACCTTAGATTTAGGAACATATCAATATCCGACACTAGATTTATTGAACGATTATGGCAATGCTAGGGTAAAAGTAAGCTCAGATGAGCTCCAGCAGAATAAAGATAAAATTGTTACCACCCTTACCAATTTTAATATTGGTATTACGAGCATTAGAGCTACCATTGGCCCAACAGTTACCCTGTACGAAATTGTACCAGATGCAGGCATTAAAATCTCTAAAATTAAGAATTTAGAAGATGATATTGCCTTAAGTTTATCAGCTTTGGGTATCCGAATTATAGCTCCCATTCCTGGCAAAGGCACTATTGGTATTGAAGTGCCTAACAAAAACCGTGAAATGGTAGATATTAAGGGTGTGCTTGGTACCGAAAAATTTATGAAGAGTGATGCCGAATTACCCGTAGTACTGGGTAAAACTATCTCTAATGAGGTGTTTATGGTAGATTTGGCTAAAATGCCTCATATTTTAATGGCAGGTGCCACAGGGCAGGGCAAATCGGTTGGCTTAAATGTACTGCTTACCTCGCTCATTTATAAAAAACATCCTTCTCAACTTAAACTCGTTTTGGTCGATCCTAAAAAAGTGGAACTTAGCTTATTTAATAAGCTCGAAAGGCATTTTTTAGCCAAATTGCCCGATAAAGAGGATGCTATTATTACTGATACCAAGCAGGTGATTCATACCTTAAATTCGCTTACCATAGAAATGGATGCCCGTTATGATTTACTAAAAGAGGCAGGTACTCGAAATATAAAAGAGTATAACGTTAAATTTATTAAACGCAGGCTTAACCCTGAAAAGGGGCATCGATTTTTACCTTATATTGTATTGGTAATAGACGAACTGGCAGATTTAATGATGACGGCCGGCAAGGAAGTGGAAACCCCAATTGCACGACTGGCTCAATTAGCCAGGGCCATTGGCATTCACCTGGTGGTAGCTACTCAAAGGCCTTCAGTAAATGTAATTACAGGTACAATAAAGGCTAACTTTCCGGCTCGCTTAAGTTTTAGGGTTACTTCTAAAATTGATTCTCGCACCATTTTAGATGCAGGTGGAGCTGACCAATTGGTGGGCATGGGCGATATGCTTTTTTCGCAAGGCTCTGATACCATTCGATTACAATGTGCCTTTGTTGATACACCCGAAGTGGAGAGCATTTGCGATTTTATTGGAGAGCAAAGAGGATACGAGTCAGCTTATTTGCTGCCAGAGTTTGTGGGAGAGGAGGCTGGAGATAGCCTGGAGGTTAATTTAAATGATAGGGATGCGTTGTTTGATGATGCAGCTAGGGTTATTGTAATGCACCAGCAAGGCAGTACCAGTTTAGTACAACGTAAGCTCAAATTGGGATATAATCGTGCGGGCAGATTAATTGATCAATTAGAAGCAGCAGGTATTGTGGGACCTTTTGAAGGAAGCAAGGCAAGGTCTGTATTAATTCCAGATGAATACAGTTTGGAACAGTTATTGAATGAGCTTAATGAAAAATAGATTTTTAATCAATCACATGTGTATTTTTGTGTGATTTACGAATAAGGTAAAATTTAATATTATGACAAAGAAAATGATTGTTGGAGCTGTAATTATGTGTATGGCATCTATGGCTTCAGCACAAAATGCAAAATCAATATTAGACGCAATGAGTGCTAAATACAAAGCCATTCATTCGTTTACTTCTAACATTGATTATACTATGATAAACAAGGCCGATGGAATAAACGATACCTTTAAAGGAAGTATTGCAGTAAAAAATGATATGTACAGCTTAAAAATGGGTGGGCAACAAGTGATTAATAATGGGGTAACAGTTTGGACTTATTTACCAGATGATAATGAGGTAAACATTGATAATCATAGTGCTGAGGCTGGAGACATAACACCTTCCAGCATTTATACTATCTACAAAAAAGGATTTACCTATATTTTATTAGCTCCTGTTACGATTAGTGGCAAAAAATACGATGTAATTGATTTAATTTCTACCAATAAAGAAGCTCAATTTTACAAAATCAGATTGCAAATTGCCCAAAGCGACAAAATGTTGGGCAAGTTTATTATGTACGATAACGAAGGAAGTGAGTTTTCTTATACCATTTCTAATTTTAACTCAAAAGTTAACTTAAAAGATTCCGATTTTGTATTTAATGAAGCCGCTCATAAAGGAGTGGAAGTAATTGATTTAAGATAATTGTTAATTTTAGAGTAATTTTAAAGCCACTAAAAGTGGCTTTTTTTGTACACAACTGGCTAATAAAAGTCTTAGTGTTTATATTAATAATTAAATGACTAACAATTCCACAAAACAAATTTTACTTCCTATTTGGCTGGGGTTGGCCATAGGTGCAGGAGTTATTATTGGGGCTCAATTTGTAGATAAGCCTATTAAAACCAAAAAGACCGGAACCGCCATTGAAAAAATGAAGGAGGTGTTGCTAAGCATCGATAATAATTATGTAGATAGCATTAGCGTTGATTTTTTAGTGGAAGAAGGAATTAAAGGGATGTTAAAGGAACTTGACCCACATACATCCTACATTCCAAGTAAGGAAACTAATAGAGCCAATGCTAGCCTAAGAGGTAGTTACGATGGCATTGGGATAGAGTTTGATGTAATTCAAGATACCATTATAGTAGTATTGCCCATTAAAGAAGGGCCATCTCAAAAGGCAGGAATAGAAATTGGAGATCGAATTATTTCGGTAAACGAGGAGTCGGTTATTGGAATAAATATTGATTCTAGGGGTGTTACTACGAGGCTACTTGGTGCTAAAGGGAGTGTGGTTAATCTCGTTATTTACAGACCAGGTTCTAATACTGAAATACCGTTTAAAATAAAAAGAGGAAGCATTTATCAGCCTACGGTAGATGCTTTTTATATGATTGATGAGCAAACAGGCTATATTAAATTACGAAGTTTTGGATCATTGAGTGCAACTGAAATTTCGGAGGCCATTGACGAATTAAAATCAAATGGGATGGAGCAGTTGGTATTTGATTTGCAGAGTAATTCAGGTGGGTATTTAAGGGCTGCAGAAAAAATATCAGACGAGTTTATAAAGGAGAACGCAGTTATTGTAAGCCAAAAAGGAAAAACCAGCAAGTATGACGATGAGTTTAGAGCCACTGCAAAGGGGAGTTTCGAAAATCAGCCGGTAATAGTGCTGATAGATGAGTATAGTGCCTCTGCCTCTGAAATTGTGGCCGGAGCATTGCAAGATAATGACAGGGCACTTATTGTAGGCAGGCGCTCTTTTGGGAAAGGCTTAGTGCAGTTGCCTATTTCGTTAACCGATGGCTCAGAACTTCGGTTAACCATTGCTCGTTACTACACGCCTTCGGGTAGGAGTATTCAAAAATCGTATAAAAATGGCAATAAAGAATATGCCCACGACCTTAGTGCCAGGTACACTAATGGTGAGTTTTATTCAGCGGATAGTATCCATATTATTGACTCCTTAGCCTACAAAACAGTAGGAGGAAGAACCGTATATGGTGGTGGAGGCATTATGCCCGATATATTTGTGCCTTTAGATACCTCAGCCACCGGAAGTTTATATGCTAACCTCCTAAATGCGGGAGCCTTACGATCGGTTGTACTTGATTATGTAATTAAGCACAAAGAACAATTATATGCAATAACACTGGAAGAATTTACGGGAAAAGACCTGGATATTTTTAACATGAAGGCTTCACTCCTTAAAGTAGCATCGGCAATGTCAATTATAATTTCTGAGGAGGACTATAATGCCTCAAGCCAATTGATTAGCGGTTATTGCAAAGCGGAAATAGCAAGATTAATTTGGGGAGGAAACGCCTATTATAAAATTATGAACCCCATTACCAATCAAGCTTTTAATAAGTCGCTAACTTTATTTAATCAAGCTGCGGCTCTTACTTTACATTAAATTTTCTATGCTATACGGCTAATAAGTTCGACTAAGTTCTACATAATGTAATCCTTGGCTCGTGTCTTTACGAAACAAAGAAAAAACCACACTGATTATTTCAAATAAAAATTAAATTAGGACTTAAGTTTTGCGGGGGTAATCCTGTAAAACTTTTTTATTGTGGTAAAATCAGCGGGTGAATTAGTAGTAATTAGTGCAGTAGTTTTTAAGCTGTTATGGTGTATTCCATCCGCTGATTGAAATTTGCCGTAACTAATCAACCTCGGTGGAGGTTGGAGATTGCAATGCTTACGCTTTGCAATGACGTAATAGTAGGCGGTATTTTTAACTACTAAACTGACGCAAGCCCATGTGGGTTGATAAAATTGAATTTTTAGAGATAAAAAAAACAGTTTCAACTAAATGAAACTGTTATGCAATTGTGGGCCCACCTGGGCTCGAACCAGGGACCCCTTGATTATGAGTCAAGTGCTCTAACCAACTGAGCTATAGGCCCTATTTATTTTACTTCGATAGTCTCGAAACCTCCTTCAAAATGTTTCTATCAACACCTTGAATTTGGGAGTGCAATGATACATCTTTGCCACCTATTCGCAAAGAAAGAGTGTAGTGAAATTTTTACCAAATAATATTACCGCAATTATTTTTGATTTAGGTGGAGTAATCCTCAACCTAAACCCTCAAAAAACCATAGACACCTTTGCCAATATAACGGGCTTGCCTCCCGATTTGCTTATAGAGTATAGTAATAATGAGGTGTTTAAAAACTATGAAAAGGGGGCAATCACTTCGGCTGAATTTAGAAATGGATTAAAATCACTTTTTAATATTTCTGTAGCAGATGAGCTGCTAGAGGAAGCTTGGAATGCCATGTTGCTAAATTTACCGCTAAACAGACTAGAAATGATTGGCAACTTGCGACCAAAATTTAAAACCTTTGTGCTAAGCAATACAAACGAAATTCATATCGCAGAATTTAACAAAATTGTGCATAAAGCAACGGATGGTAAAAAGATACAAGATTATTTCGATATCGTATATTATTCGCATAAAGTAGGCATGCGAAAACCTGATGCTGAAATTTTTGAAATGGTTTTAAACGAAAATAACCTGGAAGCATCGGCTACTTTATTTATTGATGACACCCTTGAACATATACAGTCGGCTCGTAAATTAGGCTTGCATACCTGGCTCCTAACCAATCAGGATGAACTTTTTAGTGTATTAGGTAATGGATAAAAAACGTAAACGCAGGTTAATACAAATTGCACTATTTACCGTTACCGTTATTACCACCACTATGGCCGGGGCAGAGTGGATGCATGGGTGGTTTTTTTTAAATGTGCCTCATCCACTGGGTTGGGCTGATTTTGTCGATGGGTTTCAATATTCTTTCCCTTTTTTATTAATACTTACCGTACATGAATTCGGGCATTACTTTACGGCTCGTTACCATAAGGTAAAAGTATCGTTACCTTACTATATTCCGGTTTGGTTTGGTTTTTTAGGCACTATGTCGTTGGGTACTATGGGAGCTTTTATTCGCATAAGGCAACGAATATCTTCTATTTCGCACACATTTGATATAGGAGTGGCAGGCCCTTTAGCCGGGTTTATAGTAGCCCTTGGAGTGCTTTTTTACGGATTTACCCATTTGCCACCTAAAGAGTACGTGTTTGAAATACATCCTGAGTACCAATTATTTGGCGATAATTATGAAGACATTGTTTACTCAAAAGATACCTTTTTTCTTACATCGGATTTAGAAAAAATAGCACCACTGCATGCCGCTCGGATCAAGCGTGATACTGTTTATATTAATCAAGATGGAGCTATTGGTTTTAAAATAGGGTCTTCTATTTTGTTCGATTATATGAGGAATAATTGGGTGCCAGATACTGATGTAGATAGGTTGCCCAATGCCCATGAACTAATGCATTACCCAATATTACTGGCAGGCTTTTTAGCGTTAATGTTTACGGCTTTAAATTTATTGCCTATTGGGCAATTAGATGGGGGGCATGTGATTTTTGGTATGTTTGGTGCCCATTTGCATTCGTATATTTCTAAAGGGTTTTATATTATAGCCATTTTTTATGCAGGGCTAGGTGTTGGCTTTTTAGATTTTATTAATCCGTTTATTATTAACAAACCTATACCTGATTTACTGATTGATTTGCTTCTTTATATTGGGGTTATTTTTTATTTACTTCAACGTGTATTTGATAAAAAGCAGACACAATTAATGATAGCGTTGGCCATTTATGTGGCTCAAATGGGTGTAATTTTTATATGGCCAGGCACCACGGGCTATAGCGGTTGGTTTTTGTTTATACTAATTGTGGGCAGGTTTATTAGAGTGCAACACCCACCAGCTGAAATAAATGAACCGCTAACCCCAACGAGGCAAGCATTAGGTTGGCTTGCCATTATTATATTTATTATAAGCTTTAGCCTTAAGCCAATGATTATTGGTTAGTAACCTATCATACAGATAGGTATTTCCGTCATTATCGAGCGTAAGGCTCGCTAATCTCTAGGCTCAGCCGAGCCCAAATCAGTTGCCTCTTATAAATAGTGTCTGTAAGAAAACAGGTCTTTTTTATAAAATGAATTGTATAAAAAGCACGATTCCCCGCATCCGTTGCGGGGAATCCATTTTAAAGGCATTTTCTGTCATTCTCCTCCGCTAATCCGCCAATTGGCCAGATTCCGCTCTCTGAATAACGCTCCATCGGATGCGATTTCCTTAACCTGATTAATTCATAAATCTTCGTTATGAGCATTTCAAGTATTTGATAGTCAGGTACTCGCACAGGATTTTGGAACAGCTTGTTCCATGCTTGAATGTTAGGTAATTGGAATGCGTAATAGATTATTCATGCATTATTCAGGTTAAACAAAAGTTATCAAAATAGGTAAATTCTCTCTCTATTTTTTTCTAGTAGCTATTCCTTATCCCAAACTCAGGTTAATGGGAGGTTGCCATAATTCGCTTACTTATTATCCCATTTTCAGTTTCGATAAGCAGTATTAAAACTTGTGGCGAATCTATTTTAAAACGAATCTCATTTTGATTAATTAGTTCGTAGGCAACAGGTTTTCCCAAAACATTAATTAGTTGGATTGATTTATAACGGCCATTGATGTGTAACCTTCCATTACTAGGGTTAGGGTACACATCAATTATTACTGATTCGCCTTCTTTAATTCCTAAAATTGGAGGATCTTTTATAAAATACGGCCTCATCATAATACTGCCTTGCACGGTTGTATTGGGCTGCCAATTGCCATCTATATTTACAAATATTTTATCAGCACTATCTGTGTTCTTATCTAAGCCAATGGTAAGCCAGTCTTCGTTAGAAGACAGGTTAGTGAACCCGATAAAAAATGTATCGGTAACAAATATTGGGGAGGCTAGTTCATACGTTATAAACTCATTTATACCCGTGTGCGAAATGGCAATATTAGATTGAAACCGAACTGAATTTTCAGTCCCTTCAAAATCGTTTAATACAAATAATTCTAATGGTATGCCTGCTTGGTTTCCCTGCACATTCGGAAAATAAATATCTATTCGGTTTAGGTACTTGCCTTCAAGTACATTAAACTGAAGGGCAATTTTTCCCTGAGGTTGATTAATGCCTGCTCCATACTCTGCGGTGCCATCGTCATAAGCATAATAATTATGAAGGTTGAAATAACGCCTTAACGTGTCGTTTTGCCTGAGGTTTATTTCTTTCACATGTAAACTATCGTAAAACAAAGTATCAATTCCACTATTATAAATGGAGTCTATTAAAAATTTATCTCCAGAGCTTACCGAATACTCTAGCATTAAATAAAGAGAGTCTGCGTTAATATCTAGTAGTGCTGGATTTAGTGATTTTCCGGGAACATCTTTCAGATCTTTTTTTTCTAAGAGCAGGGTGCTGTCTGTAATAATCTGTTCTAAAAGAACGTTATTTAAAGTGTCGTATAAATTTAAAGAATACTCGGTAGTTTGAATATCGTTTTCTAAATTTCTCAGCTTTGTTTTTGTTGGTTTAAATAGTACATCTTTATCAACAGCAGCCACAAAATCATCGAATGGAATAGCAGTATATACATCAAAAATACTTGAGGGAAGTTCCGTGAATGCTCGGTCTAAGTAGGAGTTATCATTGGCAGATCTCCGTTTATCCATATATACATAATCAACCAACCAATTATCTAACCATCCGTTTTGGCGGCCTGTGGCTTTTAGCATAAACTGAAATTCTGGATGGTAATATTCAATGCCATTTACTTGAGCAAAAACCTCTGTAAATAGGGTTGGGTCGCTGGCATAATCATCGCTTGGGGTTGGCCATATCTTGTCCCAAATGCCGTCTGAATTTTTAAAATAGAGGGTTAGTGAATCTTGCGCTTCGGGTGATTCGCCTAAACCATAAAATTGGTAGAAAAAGCTTAGGTAAACTGTGTTTCTTAAGCTTGTTGGTACTTTTGTTAAATCAATATAGTTCGATACAAGGCTATCTACTCCGCCATCGGTAGGCCCTGGTAAATAAGGTTGCCCTAAGGCATCTATGCCATCAAATGTGGCCACACCTAACGAAGGAGGGTCGATTCCTATTCCCGTTTTTACAATTACTTGAGTTTGACTCTTTGGAGTCCACCAAGCAGTATCAAGCGTACCATTACTGGTTGCAAAATCATCCCAAAAGGGCAATTCTATTGTTTGATTTTGTTGCGCAACAATACGGGTATTTTTTTTAGGCGAACTTTCCAGTGGTCGCTCATAAAACTGTGCGTTTAGTGTATTTGCACCTGCAAATAATAAAAATGCTAAAAAATACTTCATGTGTTTATATTAATAGAGGCTCCCTTTAGCGGAAACCTATCAATAAACCTTAATCATCCCCTTGTGCCTGCGCACCAAAGCGCTTCTGCACACAGGTGTGTGTTATTAATATGACGACCTGGCCTCGGTTTATTTATTACTCTTCAACCGTTGTTGTATCGGGCAGCTCTATGGGGTCGCCTAACCAAAGGTTTACCTCACTCGAAACACGCACAGTATTGCCTATGTTAGGGGTTTGCTTCACCACAACAAAATTAGCGGGTGTGTCTTCGTTATTAAAAACGATTCCTACATTAAGGCTATTGCCTTTTATTATTATTTCTGCTTCTTCTAAAGGTAGCCCAAGTAAGGAGGGCATCTCAAACTGAGTAATGCCGTGCCCATCACCAATTACCAAATCTATTTGAGAGCCTTTGGCTATTGAAGTACCTGGTTCAATGGGTTCTTCGTTAAAATTCTGGGCTAATACATTTCTAAAGGCATCTGGTTTTGTGGTAGTTCTTCCTCTTTTTAGTTCGTAACTTTTTAAGATAAGACTGGCATTTTGTATGGTTTTATCTACCAAGTTAGGCATAACCGTGGTGGGTGGGTTTTTGCTGTTAAGCGAGATAAAAATTTTTCGGTTGGCTTTTACTTTTGAGTGTTCTTTCGGAAATTGGTGCAATACAGTATAAGGGGGGTAATCTGCTGAGTAAGAAGAGTCCGATACTTCGTATCGTAAATCTCTTTCTACCACAAATTTATCTAATTCGTTTAGCGGCATACCCACTAAATTGGGTACGGTAATAGATTCGCCATGGTTGGTGGTTGAAGGCAGAAAAACGTAGAAAAAGAATAAAATTAGAGCTACTCCAATTCCTGCTGTTATACCAACATGTTTTAATACGTCCCACCAAGATGTGATTTCAAAAATTTTCATTTAATGTATTCGGTTAAGTTCTAAGTAAAATAGCAATTCAATAGTTAACAAGAGGGAAACATACCCTTTTGTAGCTCCTTGAAGAGCGTCATTCCTGCGCAGGCAGGAATCCCTTTCACAGTAACAGTCCAAATTTACAGATTCCTGCCTGCGCAGGAATGACGTAGTATTTTTTGTGTTGCCATTCATTATCATATTTGCTGTCTTACTTAGAACTTAACCATTTATTCGAATTTACTGCTTTTAATAAAGTTGGTAAGTATAGCCTTTTAAATATTGCTTTCAAAATTAGTATTTACCAAGGTAGCTTCATTTGCTCTTTTTAGGGCCATTTCTACCAGTTGTGTAATTAAATCGGTGTAGGCAATGCCAAGTAACCCAATAAGTTTAGGATACATGCTAATATTGGTAAATCCGGGTATGGTATTTATTTCGTTTACAATTATTTGCCCATCCTCTTTTACAAATAAATCGATTCTGGCTAAATCTTTGCACGAAGCTGCTTTGTACGATTTAATTGAAAGTTCTTTAATTTTTTCTTCGGTATCAGCATCAACTTTAGCAGGTATTACCAACTCAACGGCATTGCCATCAACATATTTGGCCTCGAACGAATAAAATTCATAATCTCCTTTTAAAATAATTTCGCCTGGGGGCGAAGCCATGGGCGTTTCATTACCAATAATGGCGCATTCCAGTTCACGACCTTCAATATACTCTTCAATTAATGCCACATTATCAAAGCTAAAAAGGGTGTTTAGTTTTTCTTGGAAACCATCTTTTGAGGTAATTTTAAAAACCCCAACAGAAGAGCCTAAGTTGGCAGGCTTTATAATAAAAGGGGAGCCAAGAGTAGCAACGATATGCGCATAATTAACATGGTGAACTTCTGATTTGGTGTAAGTTAAAAACTGAGCCACGGGTACACCTGAATGGACTAATACACGTTTGGTGGTAAGCTTATCCATTGATACGGCTGAACCAAGCGTATCGGAACCAACATGAGGAATGCTCAATGTTTTTAATAAGCCTTGTATGCTTCCATCTTCGCCATCAGTACCGTGCAAAACAGGGAATATTACATCTAAGCTAAATTCCAAATCGGATGTGCTAAAAGTTGGTTTGTGTGCGCTTAGCGAAATTTGTAGTGGTTTACCCTCCGAAATATTTTTAGATACTTTGTTGCAAAGAAACCAGCCACCTGCTTTGCTTATGCCTAAAAGAGTAATTTCAAATTTTTCGACATCAATATATTTGGCAATATTTTGAGCAGAGATAATGGAAACATCATGTTCTACAGACCTGCCTCCAAAAAGAATTCCAATTTTTGTTTTAGTCATCTAAATTTGTTTTGCTCAAAAATAGCTTGGTTGTTGGGTTTGCCCAATATTTTGCAAGCAAACTTAGGACATAAAAAAAGACCAGATAAACCTGCACTCTAATTTTTTCGCCTCAGAGGTCTCTCGAAGAGGACTCTGAGGGAAATGCATGATGTCATTTTGCAAACGCTAATACTTTTAAATAAATATTTTTAAATTCTACGGGGTGGCTTTCGCTCTGCAATGCAATATAACCAGCAGTTAAAGGTTCTCCTTCTTTGTTTTTTAATGTATTATGCTCGCCTCCAATTTGTGGTTTTGCATAAGATATAACTGTTTTTCCATTTACCTTATGCGAAATTAAAGAGTCGCCTAAAACCAATACTTCCAAATCTACCCACTGGTTTCCATAATAGGTTTTAGAGGTAGAGGGGGTGCAATGGGCTGTTACTAATTTATCATTTATTAGCACATAAGTGCCAGGCGTACACAAATTGGCTGTAGAGCGTTCTTTGCCCTTAGTTAACCCACCTAATAATTGCACTTCAATAGAGACAGGGAAATCCTGATTTACGTTCATACTTTGGGGCGATTGAGCATGAATCATTACGCCACTATTTTTTTGAGCCCAACCCTCACCTCCTTTTACCTGGCTGCCTATAAAACGATATTGAAGTTTTAGTATGTAACTAGCGTAAGGGTTTTTGTAAAAAATATGCCCAAATCTTCTATCAAACTCATTATATCCATCATAATTAACCTGAAGGGCTCCGTTTTCCACTCTAAAAGTATTGTAAATATTTTCACCCAGCGGATATCCTTTAATTTTTACGTGCCAATTATTTAAATCTTTTCCATTAAATAATTGAACCCATTCATTGGTACGAGCTTCCGTTTTTTGGGTTGATTTACAACGAATGAAAGCCAGCATAATAGTTGCAAAAAGAAATAGATTTATAGAATACTTCATCTGTTTATACCATTGGCATCCCTTTTGGGATATTGATTTTTATTTGTCGTACAACCTGCCTTACCGGACAAGCGCAGGCAGGAGAAGCCACTTTTACTCGTATGCAGTAGTTTTTTGATAAATTCTCCTTTATTTACTTTACAAAGTACTTATTTTAGCAATATAATAATGTTCAAATTATTTCAGTGAAAACACCTATACAAAAAATAGAACCCTATATTGCCAAAGGGGTAGTATATCATGCCGACACCTGTTTGTCTTTAGTGGATGCTGTTGCCCGAAAAAAATTAAAATTTAAGGCCCTTGCAAGATATACTTATCCGGGCGACCGTTTAACAAAAGATACATTAGGGTTAAACTCCGTAGGCTATTGGGATGCCAGCGAACCACAAGATTGGGGCTTAGAGTGGCACAGAAATGAAGGCATTGAATTTCATTTTTTAGCATCAGGAAGCATGCCCTATGCGCAAGACGACCAGGAAACTAAATTATTGCCTAGTTATTTAACAATTACACGCCCCTGGGAAGAACACAAAGTGGGTAATCCAACTATTGGTATGGGTAAATTTTACTGGGTAATTATTGATTTAGGAGTTCGAAGACCGCATCAAAACTGGGTTTGGCCCAAGTGGGTGTTGCTAACCCAAAAAGATTTAGAACGCCTTACAAAAATTTTACGACAAAATGATAAATGGCTTTGGAAGGCTAATAAAAAAATTAATGCCTGTTTTTTTCAAATGGGCGAAGCAGTAGATACAGATAAAAATGGAAGCAACTCTTCTAAAATAAGGCTTTTGATTAACGAGCTTCTAATCTTGCTTTTAGAACTATTAGATACTGGCGAAGTAGTTTTAAATGAAGCCCTTACGGATAGCTCAAGAAGTGTTCGCCAGTTTCTTGACGAGCTGGAAGACAACCTTCCTGAATCTTGGACAATTGAGCAAATGGCCGAATCTGCTGGAGTAGGGCTTACAAGGTTTACCTTCCACTGTAAGCAACTAACCAACTCAACTCCAATGCGCTACCTAGCCATGAGGCGGCTGGAAATGTCTAAGAAAATGTTAACAGAAAACCCAAACATGAGTATTGCCGAAGTGGCGTACAGTTGTGGATTTACTACCAGCCAATATTTTTCTACCGTATTTAAACAGCACGAAAAATGCACTCCAGCAGCATACCGGCAGGCAAAATGTGCCTCTTAAGTAATAACCAATAAGTTTTTGATAGTAATGAAAAATACAAAGTGCACTTTAAGTTTTATTTCAGCAAATTTTAGCAAAATGGCATTAGTGTTTTTTTTATTTTACGGGTGTTATCCAAAAAGTAGAAATAACACCCATAAACAAAATGTTCGCCCTAATATTGTTTGGATTATGGCTGAAAATATTGGACCTGACTTGGGTTGTTACGAAACTCCAGCCGTAAAAACGCCAAATCTTGACAACATGGCAAAGGAAGGTATCTTGTATAAAAAGGCTTTTACAACTGCACCGGTTTGCTCCCCCTCCAGAGCAGCAATGATGACAGGAGTATATCAAATAGCTACTAATACACAAAACCTTCGCATGAATCCGAACCGGAGGCTTCCTGAACCTTATAAAGCAATTACATATTATCTACGAAAAGCTGGTTATTATACAGCACTTGGTTGTGGTTATTCCAACAAAACAGATATTAATTTTAGCCCCAAAGAAGGCAATCTATCTGGTTTCGATGGCGATGATTGGAAATACCGTAAGCCAGGGCAGCCTTTTTTTGCACAGATAACCCTGCCGATTACTCACAGAGGAAACAATTGGTACGCTGACTCTCCCGATGTTGTAAAATACAAAGAAATGGATAACCCCCAAAGCCCTTTCTATTATCTGCCAGGTTTTAAAAATGCTGTAAATCCAAAAGAGGTTGTTCTTCCACCAACTATTCCCGACCACCCCGTAATCAGAGATGATTGGGCAAGATACCTCACCCAAATAGAAAAAATGGACGTGCAGGTAGGCCAAATTTTACAAAGAATAAAAGATGAAGGCATTGAGGATAATACGATAGTTATTTTTATCTCAGATAATGGGGCAGACATTTATCGCGAAGAATATTGGTTATACGATGGGGGTATCCATGTGCCAATGATTGTTCGCTGGCCCGGAAAGCTAAAAGCCAGTGAAGTGAACGATGACCTTATAAGTACCATTGATATTTCAGCAACCATTCTTAAAATAGCAAACATTAAAATCCCTGATTATATGGATGGGATTCCCTTTATTGGTCGAAATACAAAAAAGAGAGATTATATTTATGCTGCACGCGATAGGATTGACGGCAGCATAGACCGGATAAGGTGTGTAAGGAGTGAGCAGTATAAATATATACGCAATTTTATGCCAGAGCAGGGATACCAAGAAACCAGATGGGTTATGATAAATAATCCAACACTTAAAGTAATACAAAAGCTTAATAAAGAAGGTAAACTAACCCCAATTCAGGCATTGCACTTGGCTAAAACCAAAGCCCCCGAGGAACTATATGATTTAAGTGTGGATCCGCATGAATGTAATAATCTTGTTGATACCCCTGAGTATCAGAAAACACTTGAAAAAATGAGGAGCTTACTCAATAATTGGATAGAAGAAACCGGAGACACTGGACAGTATCCCGAAAAGCGTGAAGATGCTAAAGAAACTACGTGGTTTAACTTTGATGATACCTATGGGAATATGCAATAAACCAATAAACTTAATTAAGCAGGTTAAACTCTTATGACTTTGCTATGTTTTCTTCGCTGATTGTTTTCTGTGTAAATCAGCAGTAGCTACGAGAGAAAAACACAGGGGTGTAAATGAACTAGAAGTAAGGATGGTGAGTATTTTTTACTATACTTATTAGAACTTAACCTGTTAGTTTTAACACGTTCGATTTTGTTCAAATTCTTTCAGTGAGCAAAAATAAACAATACTAAAAATCTAATTCCATACTTTCACACCTTAAATTATTGTTAGTAAAGCAAGTTTCTTATAATGAAAAAAACAACGCAAGTGCAATTATCCACAATGATGTTCCTGGAATTCTTTATCTGGGGAGGATGGTTTGTAACGTTGGGTACTTTTTTAGGAAATAATTTAAGTGCCACAGGAGCAGAAATAGGAATGGCATACTCCACACAATCGTGGGGTGCCATTATAGCACCTTTTGTTATAGGGTTAATTGCCGACCGGTTTTTTAATGCTGAAAAAATATTAGGACTGCTTCATATTGCAGGTGCAGTATTACTGTACCAAATGTCGCAGGTAACTGAGTTTAGCTTATTTTATCCGTATGTATTAGGTTACATGATTGCCTATATGCCAACACTTGCCTTGGTAAATTCGGTGTCGTTTAATCAAATGACCGATCCTGCCAAAGAATTTTCCTACATACGGGTTTGGGGCACCATTGGTTGGGTGGTAGCCGGTTTAGGCATTAGTTATATATTTCATTGGGATTCTGCCCAAGGAATTAAAGAAGGTTTACTACAAAAAACATTTTTAATGACAGCACTGGCATCGTTAATACTTGGTGTTTTTAGTTTTACGTTACCTAAAACACCTCCAAAAGTAGGTAAAGAAGAAAAAATTAAACTTTCCGACATCTTAGGGCTTGATGCCCTTAACTTATTAAAGGATAGAAACTTTCTTATTTTCTTTATTTCTTCCATCCTTATTTGTATTCCTCTGGCTTTTTATTACCAAAATGCCAATATGTTTTTTGCAGAAATAGGCATGGAAAATGCCACTGGTAAAATGACAATCGGGCAAATATCAGAAGTGCTATTTATGCTATTATTGCCCGTATTTTTTAAAAAATATGGCATAAAAAAAACATTGCTCTTAGGCATGCTTGCCTGGGCAGTTAGGTACCTGCTGTTTGCCTATGGCAATGCAGGAGAACTAACCTTTATGCTACTAACAGGTATTGCCTTACACGGAATTTGTTATGATTTTTTCTTTGTTTCAGGCCAAATTTACACAGATTCAAAAGCAGGCAAAAAAATTAAAAATGCTGCTCAGGGCTTAATTACACTGGCTACGTATGGCGTAGGTATGCTTATTGGGTTTTGGGTTGCCGGCAAAATTTCTGATACTTATTTAATTGGCGATAACAGGCATAATTGGCAGGCTATTTGGCTCTTTCCGGCTGGTTTTGCGGTAGTAGTTTCAATATTGTTTGTTGTGTTTTTTAAAAATGAGAAAGTAGAGTATAAAGCCTCTTAAAAAAATTAAAATAAAGTATGAGTTCAAAAATAAGATTAGGTATTTTAGGTGGAGGAGGCGATTCTTTAATAGGGGTGCTACACAGGGTGGCTGCTTCTATGCACGACCAATTTGAAATTACAGGAGGCGTTTTTAACCCTAATTGGGATGAAAATATAGCTTTTGTAGAAAAACTAGGATTACCAACCAACCGGGTGTATAAAGATTTTGACACCCTTATTGACGAAGAATTAAAGCTTTCTGAAGCAGAAAGGATGCAGGTGATTTCCATACTTACACCTAACTTTTTGCATTTCCCTATGGCAAAAAAGCTTCTTGAAAACGGCTTTAATGTTATTTGCGAAAAACCAATGACAACCACCTATGCCGAAGCCAAATTATTAGAAAGTATTTGTGAACAAGCGAATACTATTTTTGCTGTAACCTATACCTATACCGGTTATCCGATGGTGCGCCAAATGCGAAAAATGATAGCAGAGGGTGCAATAGGAAAAGTACAAAAAATAGATGTACAGTATTACCAAGGGTGGATTAACCCCATTATTCATGATGTAAAAAAACGAGCTTCTACTTGGAGATTAAACCCCGAAAAATCGGGTATTAGCTGCTGTATGGCCGATATAGGAACACATGCTTTTGATATGATAGAATATGTTACAGGCCTGAAAGTAGCTTCTGTTTTAGCCGACCTTAACTACCTGTACAGCGATAATAAAATGGATGTTGACGGCACGGTTTTAATCCGTTGTGCAAAAAATGTAAAGGGTGTAATTAGAGCTAGCCAAATTGCAACAGGCGAGGAAAACGACCTTACTATTAAGGTGTATGGCGAAAAGGCTGCATTAAAATGGGGACAGGAAAACCCTACTTATTTATACCTTTTAGAAGAAGGTAAGCCAATAAATGTGTTAAAACCTGGGCACGCTTATAATAGTAAACTGTCGTTAGATGGCACCAAACTACCTCCGGGGCATCCAGAAGGAATTTTTGATTCGATGGGGAATATTTATAAAGGGGTTGCCAAAGCTATAAAAGGAAAACCTTACGATAAAGGCGAGTTTCCAACAATAACCGATGGGGTGAGGGGGATGGATTTTATTGAAAAAACAATTGAATCTCATCAAAATGGGAATACCTGGGTAACTATTAATAATTAAATTTATGAAAACAATAAAAGGGCCTGCCGTATTTCTTGCACAGTTTATGGGCGATGTTAAACCATTTAATTCATTAGATGGCTTGTGCAAATGGGCAAGCGATTTGGGTTATGTGGGCATACAAATCCCTACCACAGAAAAACGGCTAATAGACTTGGATAAAGCTGCTGAGAGCAAAACCTATTGCGATGAGCTTAAAGGTAAAATCAATTCGTATGGGTTAGAAATCACAGAGCTTTCAACACACTTGCAAGGGCAATTAGTAGCCGTTAACCCTGCTTACGACATAATGTTCGATAATTTTGCTCCACCACAAGTAAAAAATAACCCCAAAGCCAGAACAGAGTGGGCCATTAATGCTGTTAAAAAAGCAGCTATTGCCAGCAAAAATTTAGGTTTAACAGCTCATGCTACTTTTTCCGGAGCCTTGCTTTGGCATACATTTCACCCTTGGCCTCAACGGCCCGTAGGTTTAGTAGAAATGGGGTTTAAAGAATTAGCCAAACGGTGGTTGCCCATACTGGATGTGTATGAAGAGCATGGGGTTGATGTGTGTTACGAAGTACATCCTGGAGAAGACATTCATGATGGTGATACTTTTGAACGTTTTTTGGAGGCAACCGGCAATCATAAGCGGGTTAATATTTTATACGACCCCTCGCATTTTGTATTACAACAACTTGATTACATTGCCTACATAGATCATTACCATCAATTTATTAAAGCTTTTCATGTAAAAGATTCGGAGTTTAACCCCACAGGCAAAAAAGGAGCTTTTGGTGGCTATAATGATTGGAGAGAAAGAGCAGGCCGATACCGTTCTCCTGGTGATGGTCAGGTTGACTTTAAAACAATATTTTCTAAGCTAACGCAATACGGTTGCGATGTTTGGGCGGTTATGGAGTGGGAGTGTTGCATTAAAAGCCCAGAGCAAGGCGCCAAAGAAGGTGTTGAGTTTATAAATAAGCACATTATTGAGGCCACACAAAAAACATTTGATGATTTTTCTGGTGGAGATATGGATAACGAAAAACTTAAAAAGATTATAGGGGTGTAACCGATGTAAAGATGGAAAGTCGGGTTTTAGCATGTTGTATTACGTGCTAAAATAGATTGAGAGAGGAAGTGTTAACATTTAGGTGGTAGCCAATCTATTTAGAAGTATTTATTGTTTGATGAATAATTCGGAGTAAAAATATTTCTTTTTTAAGGGAACACCTCAAGTTGTTAAAAAATGTTACAAATAATAGCTTACAACCATATTATTAACAATATATTTAAATTTATAATACATATTATTGGGCAAAGCAGTGAGTTATTTAGGCTTGTTATTACTGCAAAAAAAGTATAAGTCTGTTCAGCGAACCTTTGCAATTTCTAATTTTAGAGATTGCAAAGGTTCGTTAGCACTCGAAATGATATGTGGGACTAACTAAACAATATTGAAATATAGAAAGAAATTTTTACAGTGTCTTTTAATGAGCTTATGAATCTTTTTTATACATGAGGTCAGGTAAATATTCAGAAATAGGAGATAAGGAGTTAGTGGCTATGATTTCTCAACATAATCATAGTGCATTTAGCGAAGTGTATAGCAGGTATTGGGAAGTATTGGTTAAAACAGCCTATAATGTTATGCAAGATACAGAGGTGTGTCATGATTGTGTTCAGGAAATTTTTGTAAGCCTATGGGTAAAAAGAGGGCAGGTTGAAATAAGAGATTTATCCAGGTATCTTTTTCGAGCAGTTCGATTAAAAGCATTTGAATATTTGCGCAATGAAAATATAAGCCAAAAACACCTAGACAGGATGAATTTTGTTATCTCTTCCAATAATATAGAACAGATTATTAATCATAATGACCAAAAGAAAGCACTTGACTTGAGCCTAACAAGACTGCCCGAGCGGTGTAAACAAGTGTTTGAACTAAGTCGTTTTGAACATAAATCAAATACAGAAATTGCCAATCAGCTCAAGATCTCGCTTAAAACAGTAGAAGGGCATATTACCAAAGCACTAAAACAATTAAGATCCGACTTGATGATTATAATCTTGTTTTTCAACATTTTTTAAAAAAATGGCATCAAGCCAAGTGTGGTAAGGTGTAAACCTATTATATAACAAATGACCATCCCGGTAGTCGTCATTACTGGGCGTAAGACCTGGTAATCTAGGCTCATTTTTAAATAAAAAAACCTAGAATTTAATCGGAGTTATCCCCTCCATATCAAAAAAACTTATTCTATTTTTGAGCCTAATTATTGCGCACGTGGTGAAATTGGTAGACACGCCAGCTTGAGGGGCTGGTGCTCTCACGGGCGTGGAGGTTCGAATCCTCTCGTGCGCACTT
>Ga0256839_1000726_pt1 | contig 42328 bp, 46 predicted proteins | sample 354166metaG_FD_185968 | JGI IMG/M metagenome (GOLD analysis project Ga0256839, IMG submission 185968) | Hydrothermal vent microbial communities from Mid Atlantic Ridge, Atlantic Ocean - 354-166 | ecosystem: Environmental > Aquatic > Marine > Hydrothermal vents | place: Atlantic Ocean: Mid...
CGGTCTCGGTGAGGAAGATGTCCTGCACCACCAGATGCTCCAACTTAGCCAAAGCGGCGCGGGCGTGGGCCACGTTGGGATCGGACATGGCCGGGTTCTCCCCTTCGATGTACATGCCGCGCACCTGGCCTTTCTCGATGGCGTGGATCACCTCCACCACCGTCAGACCCGGTTCGGGATCGAGCCGGGTACCCCACAGCTTCTCGAAGCGCTCACGGGCGTGGGGATCGCTGACCGGCTGGTAGTCGGGGAATACCATAGGAATCAGACCGGCGTCGGAGGCACCCTGGACGTTGTTCTGCCCGCGCAGAGGATGGAGACCGGTGCCGGGGCGGCCGATCTGGCCGGTCATCAGGGCCATGGCGATCAGACAGCGGGCGTTGTCGGTACCGTGGACGTGCTGGGAGATGCCCATGCCCCAGAAGATCATCGAGGCCTTGGAAGTGGCATACAGACGCGCCACCTCGCGGATGGTGTCGGCGGGAATCCCGCACACCGGCGCCACCCGTTCCGGAGCGTAGTGCTTCAGGTGATGGCACAGGTTGTCGAAGCCCTCGGTGTGCTTGGCGATGAATTCCCTGTCGTACAGGCCCTCTTCGACGATGACGTGCATGATGCCGTTGAGCAGGGCCACGTCGGTGTCGGGGCGGAACTGGAGCGAATGGGTGGCGAAACGGCAGATCTCCGTGCGCACCGGATCGGCGACGATGAGCTTGGCGCCGTTGCGGGCCGCGTTCTTGAACCAGGTGGCCGCCACCGGATGATTGACGGTGGGATTGGAACCGATGAGGAAGATCACCTCGGCCTGCATCACGTCGGCCACCGGGTTGGAGACCGCACCGGAACCGATGCACTCGAGCAGCGCCGCCACCGAAGAAGCGTGGCACAGACGGGTGCAGTGGTCGACGTTGTTGCTGCCGAAGCCGGTGCGCACCAGCTTCTGGAACAGATAGGCCTCCTCGTTGCTGCCCTTGGCGGAACCGAAACCGGCCAGCGCCTTGGGACCGTACCGATCGCGGATGCGTTTGAGACCGGAAGCGGCCAAGTCCAGCGCCTCTTCCCAGGTGGCCTCCCGGAATACCTCGTGCACCCGATCGGGATCGATCAGCTCAGGAGTCTTGGGCACCCCTTCGCGCCGGATCAGCGGTTTGGTAAGCCGACGGGGGTTGTGGACGTAGTCGAAGCCGAAACGCCCCTTGACGCACAGACGGCTGTGGTTGGTGTCGCCGTCGCGCCCCTCCACGTAAAGGATGCGGTTGCCGCGCACGTTGAAGGTCAACAGGCAACCAACGCCGCAGTAGGGACAGGTGGAATCGACCTTCTTGTCCACCGGCAGATGGCCGACGTCGCCGGCCGGCATCAGGGCTCCGGTGGGGCAAGCCTGGACGCACTCGCCGCAGGCCACGCAGGTGCTGTCGCCCATGGGATCGTCCAGGTCGAAGACGATCTTGGAGGCCGCCCCGCGGAAGGCGTAGCCGATGACGTCGTTGGCCTGTTCCTCGCGGCAGGCGCGCACGCAGCGGGTGCACTGGATGCAGGCGTCGAGATTGACCGCCATGGCCGGATGGGACAGGTCCGGGGCCGGTTGCGTCCGCTGGGGGAAGCGGGGCTGACCCACGCCAAGCTTGGCGACCCAGCGATCCAACTCGGAATCGTCCCGGTAGGGGGACTTCCCCTGACCCGGCATGTCCGAGAGCAGTAGTTCCAGCACCATTTTCTGGGACTTGACGGCCCGCTCGCTCTTCGCCTGGACCTTCATCCCTTCCTTGGGCGTCCGGCAGCACGACGGCGCCAGCACCCGTTCCCCCTCGATCTCCACCACGCAGGCCCGGCAGTTGCCGTCCGGGCGGTAGCCCTCCTTGTAACAGAGGTAGGGGATCTCGATGCCGTGGCGTTTGGCCGCCTGGAGGATGGTTTCCCCCTCGTAGGCGGTGATCTCCCGCCCGTCCAGGGTGAACGTGACGGTCTTGAGCTCTTCGACGTATTCAGGATTGGCAGCCATCTTTCAGCCCTCCAACTCATGGGGGAAATACTTGAACACGCAGCGGATCGGATTGGGCGCCGCCTGCCCCAGGCCGCAGATCGAGGCGTCGGCCATCACCTGGCACAGGTCTTCGAGACGCTCGCGGTCCCACTCGCCACTTTCCATCAGCGCAGCCGCCTTGGCGGTCCCCACCCGGCAGGGAGTACACTGGCCACAGGATTCGTCCTCGAAGAACTTGATGGCGTTGAGGGCCAGATCCCGGGCCTTGTCGTGCTGGGAGAAGATCACCACCGCCGCCGAGCCGATGAAGCAGCCGTATGGATTGAGGGTGTCGAAATCCAGCGGAATGTCGCCCAGGGACGCGGGCAGAATGCCGCCGGAGGCGCCTCCGGGGAAATACCCGTAGAATTCGTGGCCGTCGAGCATGCCGCCGCAGTATTCGTCGATCAGTTCCCGTACCGTGATCCCCGCCGGCGCCAGATGCACCCCCGGCTTCTTGACCCGTCCGGAGACCGAGAACGAACGCAGCCCCTTGCGCCCGTGACGGCCGAAGGAGGTGAACCAGTCCGGCCCCTTCTCGACGATATCGCGCACCCAGTGCAGGGTTTCCATGTTGTGCTCCAGGGTCGGGCGGCCGAACAGGCCGACTTCGGCCAGATAGGGCGGCCGCAACCGGGGCATACCGCGCTTGCCTTCGATGGACTCGATCATCGCCGACTCTTCGCCGCAGATGTAGGCGCCGGCCCCACGGCGCAGGTGGATCGGCGGCAGGCCGCCCTTGACCGGCGGATCGGCCTGCAGCCTGGCCAGTTCGGTCTGGAGAATCTTGCGGGCGGCGGGATATTCGTCGCGCAAATAGATGTAGATGGCCTCGCAACCGACCACGTGGGCGGCCACCAGCGCCCCTTCGAGAAAACGATGGGGATCGGACTCCAGATAATGACGGTCCTTGAAGGTGCCCGGCTCCCCTTCGTCGATGTTGACCGCCAGGTAGCGCGGCGCCGGCTGTTTGCGGACGATGTCCCACTTGACGCCGGCGGGAAACCCGGCTCCACCGAGCCCCCGAAGGCCGGCGTCCTTGAGGGCGGCGATCACGGTCTCCGGATCGCGGTGTCCTTCCACCAGGCCGAGCAGCAATTCGTAACCGCCCTTGGCGCGGTAGGCGTCGTAATCGGTGTACTCGGGAACCGGCGCCTCCACCGCCCCGGTTTCCACCGCCGCCTGGACCTTCTCCGGCGTCGCCCCGTCGATCGGATTCTGTCCCACCACGGCCACCGGTGCGTGCTGGCAGCGGCCCACGCACGGCGCCGGCAGGACCCGCACCCTTTCGCCCAGCCCCCGTTTGAGCGCATCGATCAGTTCGTGGGCGCCGAACATCTGGCAGGTCAGCAATTCGCAGACCCGCACCGTCAGCGGCGGTGGCGGCGTCTCACCGTCCTTGACCACGTCGAAATGGTGGTAGAAGGTCGCCACCTCGTACACTTCCGCCGGCGACAGCTTCATTTCGTGGGCCAGGGCGACGATGTGCTTGGCGGAGATGCATTTGTAGGCATCCTGAATCTTGTGCAGATGCTCGATGAGCAGGTCACGGCGCCGCGGCGCGTCACCGAGCAGCGCGCGGATTTCCTCCAGCGCGGTGAGATCCACGGGCCGTCCGCGCGCCACCCGGACCTTTCTCTTGCGTGCCTGTTCCGCTGCCATAATGCCTTACCTTTACAGTTAGGTTACATCCCGCCAAATCTAACCAAGCCGGATCAAGAATTCAAACCTTATTGTTGACTGCTTAATTTCATTTGACGAAACAATGCTGCTCGGCTTCCTGTTCCGCCTGTTTCAATTGGTTCCGTAGAGTCTTGGACTGGGGCGGATCGCGAAATACGCCGCCCCGTTCACCGGGCATGGACTTGAGGTTCTTGAAGACCAAGGCTTCGGAATAGGTTTGATAGTTCAGGCGTCGGGCCACCTGATCCGCCTTGCAGCTGCAGTGGTAGAGGTTGTCGTAGGTCTGGCCGCCGTGTTCGCGCATGCACTGGAACACGTATTCCACCCGGGCCTGGGTGGGCCAGTCGTTGCCGGGGGCCGGTTTCGACGCCGCCGCCGCTTCCGGTCCGCGGCCGTCGGACTGGGTGGCGCAACCGGCCGACAGGGCGGCCAGAACGATCAGCGAACGATACAGTTTGACACTCATGAACGGCTCCTTCTGAAGATGAACGGAGGGGGATATAATTGAAGAACGATTCTATCATTCCCAGCGCCGGAGGACAGGCCATGGCCGCTCCCGCCAGACGCCGCGCCACCTACGAAGATCTGTGCCGGGTTCCCGAACCGCTGGTGGCGGAGATCATCGACGGCGAACTGATCGTCCATCCCCGCCCCGCACCGAAGCACGCCCGGGCCACTTCCATGCTCGGGGGTGAAATCATCCACCCTTTCGACAAGGGCCGCAGCGGCCCCGGCGGCTGGTGGATCCTCGACGAGCCGGAATGCCACCTGGGCGACGACGTGGTGGTCCCCGACCTGGCCGGCTGGCGCCGGGAGAAACTGCCGCGCCTGGCCGACACCGCCTGGTTCGAAACGGTACCGGACTGGGTTTGCGAGGTGCTGTCCTCGGCCACCTACAAGACCGACCGCCACCGCAAGATGCCGCTCTACGCCCGCCACGGCGTGGCTCACCTGTGGCTGGTGGATCCGGAGGCCCGTACCCTGGAAGCCTACCGCCTCCAGGAAGGCCGCTGGTTGCTGCTGGCCACCTTCTCCGACCGGGAAACGGTGGCGGCCGAACCTTTCGCCGCCGTTCCCTTCGAGCTGGGCGGCCTCTGGGTCGACTAGAGGACGATCCGACGGAAATCCCGCACCTGGCGGTGGCGGGCGTCCGGCTGTATTTCCCGGTCGCGCACCAGCCACATCGTCGCCATCCCCCCCTCCCGGGCGGCGTCCAGCTCCTCGGCCACGTCCGACAGGAACAGGATCTCCGCCGGCGGCAGCCCGATGGCCTCGGCGATCTTGCGATAACTTTGCGGATCGCGCTTGGGTCCGGTGCGGGTGTCGAAGAAACCGGAGAACAGCGGCGTCAGGTCGCCGTAGGGGGTATGGCCGAACAACAACCGCTGCGCCGGCACCGAACCGGAGGAAAAGACGTACAGGTCCAATCCCCGGGCTTTCCATTCCCGCAATTTTTCCACCGCGTCTTCGTAGACATGCCCTTGGAAGTCGCCGCTTTCGTAGCCCGCCTGCCAGATCATCCCCTGTAGGGCCTTGAGGGGCGGGACTTTCTCGTCGCGGTCGCTCCAGGCTTCCAACTGGGCGATGATGCCGTCCAGATCCAAGGGCCGGCCGACGAGGCACCGCACCTCCGCCAGCAGGGGCTTCACCTCTGGATCGTCGGCCCGGCGGCGGACGAAATCCCCCAAGCGGGCCCGGGCGTAGGGAAACAGCACCTCCTTGACGAAGCTCAGGGACGAGGTGGTGCCCTCGATGTCGGTCAGGATCGCTCGGATCATGCCCCGACCTTCGCCAGCCAGTCTTCCAGCCGGGGAAAGCGGTCGGCGATGTCGCTACCGGTGTAGTCCGCCTCCCAGCCTTCCGGGGTGGTGAACAGGCGGATGCATTTGAGATCCGGCCGCGCCCCCATGTCGAACCAGTGGCGAGTGCCGGCGGGCACGCTGATGAGATCGCCGGCTTCGCACAGGACGATGTGCACCCGGTCGTCAGGGTGGAGATAGAACAGGCCGCGACCCCCGACGAAGAAACGCACCTCGAAATCGCGGTGGGTGTGCTCGGACAGGAACTTGGCCCGCAGCGCTTCACGCTGGGGATGCTCGGGGGTGACGGCGATGACGTCGGCGGAACGGAAGCCGTAGGTTTCCTCGAGGCGCCGGACCTGGGCCTCGTAGGCGGCGAGGATGGCGTCCTGATCGGCGTCGTCCGACAGGGGCCGGTCCGCCTGCCAGCGCTCGAACAGGACGCCGATGCGGTCCAGGCGCTCGGCGATGGCTTCGGGATCGGCGATCGTCTCGAACGGCTCGAAGCTGGTTTCCGGGGAAACGGTCAACAGGCTCATGATGTCACTCCATACAGTCTCACTTCACAGTCGAACATGAATTCCAGCGCCTCCACCGCCGTGAGCGCCGCCGCGACGCTGCGTCCCCAGGCGTAGAAGCCGTGGCCGGCGATGATGTAGGCGTGCAGGCGGCGATGGCGGTCGATCCAGGCGTCCACCTTGGCCGCCAGGCGGGGAATGTTCTGGTCATTGGGGAAGATGGGCACCACCAGGCGGTGGGCGTGGGTGTCGATGCCGTCGAGGGCCTTGAGCAGTTCGTGGTCCTCGAGCACCAGCTCCCCCTTGAACAGGCGTGAGGCCAGCACCGCCGCCGGGGAATGGGGATGGAGCACAGCCCGAACCTCGGGAAAACGGCGGTAGACGCCCAGATGGAGCGCGGTTTCCGCCGACGGCCGCCGGTCGTCCAAAGAGCGCCCCTCGGCGTCCACCCGAAGGATGTCGTCGGGGGTCAGGCGGCCCTTGTGACGCCCGGACACGGTGACGGCGAAGGTGCCGTCGTCGAGGCGGGCGGACAGATTGCCGCTGGTGGCCGGCACCCAACCACGCCGATACAGTTCCCGCCCGGCCTCGATCAGTTCCGCGGCCGCCCGCTCGAACCCGCTCATGGCACCCGGAGGTTGTCGATCAGCCGGGTCCGCCCCAACCAGGCGGCGGCGAGAATCACCAAGGGGCGGTCACCGGGCGCCGCCTCGCCCAGATCGGCACGGCGGATCTCAAAATAATCCGGGCGGAAACCGGCCCGGCACAACCGTTCCCGCTGGCGCCGGCACAGGGCGGCGAAGTCCGTCTCCCCGGCGGCGATGGCGTCGCGCGCTTCGCACAGGGTGCGGTAAAGAGCCGGCGCCCGCGCCCGTTCCTCCGGGGTCAGATAGCCGTTGCGCGAACTCATGGCCAGCCCGTCGGACTCACGGACCACGGGGACACCGACGATCTCGACCGGGAAGTTCAAGTCGGCGGTCAGGCGCCGGATCACCTGTAGCTGCTGGTAGTCCTTCTCGCCGAACACCGCCACGTCCGGCCGGACCAGGTTGAACAGCTTGGCCACCACGGTGGCGACGCCGCGGAAATGCCCCGGTCGGCTGGCACCGCAGAGCGTCTCGGTGATGCCGGGCACCTCCACGTAGGTGGATTCCGCCAGCGGCCGCGGATAGATCTCGGCCACCGCCGGGGCGAACAACAGGTCGGCGCCCCGATCCGTCAGCCGGGCGCGGTCCTGCTCCAAGGTGCGGGGGTAACGGTCGTAGTCCTCGCCGGGACCGAACTGGAACGGATTGACGAACACGCTCACCACCACCCGGTCGGCCCGTGCCCGTCCCACGTCCACCAGCCGCAGATGGCCTTCGTGGAGATTGCCCATGGTGGGCACCAGGGCGATGCGGGCACCGTCCCGGCGCCAGACGCCCAACTGACGGCGCAGCTCGGCGATGGTGTCAACCTGCCGCAATGATCACCTCCTCAGTAGCAATGGGCCTCGGCGGGAAAGTCGCCCGCCTTCACCGCCTCGACGTAGGCCCGCACCGCCGCCTCGATACCACCGGCACCGGCGAGGAAATCCTTGACGAAACGGGGCGGCGTCCCGTCAGGCCACAGCCCCAGGAGATCGTGCAGCACCAGCACCTGGCCGTCGCAGTGGGGACCGGCGCCGATGCCGATGGTGGGCACCGACACCTCGGCGGTGACGGCCTCGGCCAGAGTCGCCGGGATGCACTCCAGCACCAGCAGATCGATCCCGGCCTCTTCCAGCAGGCAGGCGTCCTCGAGCAAACGCTGGGCCGCCTGGGGATCGGCACCCTGGACCCGGTAGCGTCCCAGGCGGTGGATCGACTGGGGCAACAGCCCCAGATGCCCGCAGACGGGAATGCCTTCAGCCACCAGGGCCCGCACCGCTTCCAGGCGCGACCGGCCGCCTTCCAGCTTCACCATCTGAGCGCCGGCGCGCATCAGTTTCGCGGCACCGGCGACCGCCTGCCGCGGGGTCGGGTAACTGGCGAAGGGCAGGTCCGCCAGCAGCAACGCCCGCTGAAGCCCCCGGCGCACGCAGGCGGTGTGATAGGCCATGTGCGCCAACGTCACCGGCACGGTGGTGGCGTGTCCCTGGATCACCGTTCCCAGGGAATCGCCCACCAGGACCACTTCCACCCCGGTATTCTCCAGTACCCGAGCGAAGGTGGCATCGTAAGCGGTCAGACAGGCGATCTTCTCCCCGTCCCGTTTGTATTGGCGTAACTTCGGCACCGTGATGGCTTGCGTCATAACCGTTCCAGTCCTTCCGGAGGACAACGCTGCAACAAAGTCTTCAGCATTCCCTTGCCAGGGATGTACAAATCTTCCGGGGCGATCTCCGCCAACGGATACAGGACGAAGGGACGCTCGGCAATCCCATAATGGGGCACGGTCAGGCTTTCGGTACGGATGCAGGCGGTACCGTAAAGCAGCAGATCGAGATCCAGCGTCCGGGGACCCCAGCGTTCACCGCTGCGCACCCGACCCTGGGCGGTTTCGATCGCCTGCAGCGCCCGAAGCAGGTCCTGGGCCGGCAGGGTGGTGTCCACCGCCATCACCGCATTGATGAAATCGGGCTGATCCTGGGGACCCAGCGGCCGGCTGCGGTAGAGACTGGAAAAGGCTTGCTCCCTGACACCGTCGAGGGCAGCGATGGCACGACGGCCCTGTTCGATGCGAACCACAGGATCGCCGAGGTTGCTACCGAGACCGATATAGGCACGAACCGGCACACTCATGACGACAACCGTTCCCGGACTTTGACCCGACTGCGGGAACGGTGCCGGCGCTTGCGCTTCGGCCCGGCAACCATTCTGCGGCGCTCACTTTCATCCGCCTGCTGGAACCGGGTCCACCATTCCGCCAACTGGCGATCCACCTCGCCGGACTCGCTGCGAAGGAGCAGAAAATCGTAGCCGGCGCGGAAACGGGGATGGCTCAACAACTTGAACGGTCTGCCCCCCTGGCGGCGTTCGAAACGCGGCTGCAACAGCCACACCTCCCGCATCGGCAGCGAGATGCGCCGGGGAATCGACACATGGTCCAGTTGCCGGGCGACCACTTCGCAGGCCGCTTCCTGGATGGCCATGACCGGCGCTGCACCCTGCTCCTGGCGCCTCCACGCTTCCAGACGCACCGGTTCCCAAAGCAGGGCGGCGAAAAGAAAATACGGAGTGACCGCCTTTCCTTCCTGGAGTCGGCGGTCCGTATTCTCCAGGGCCTTGGCCAGGAAGACGAGGGGAAAACCCTCCGGCTCCCGGGCCAGGGCCTGGTCGGTCTGGGGAAACAACGATCGGAACAGACCGTAGTGGCGCAGGGATTCGAAAACCTGGACCCCGTAGCCGGACAAAAACAGTTTCAGTACCTCGTCGTAAAGACGGGCCGGCGGCACGTCCTCCAGCAACGGTGCCAGCCGGGACAGCGGCGCCTCGCAGCCCCCCTCGAGCACGAAACCCAGCTTGGTCATGAAGCGCACGGCCCGCAGCATCCGCACCGGATCCTCCCGGTAACGCACCTCGGGATCGCCGATCAGACGCAGCACCCCGCGGCGCAGATCCTCCATCCCGCCGACGTAGTCCACCACGGAAAAATCGGCGATGTCGTAATAAAGGGCGTTGACGGTGAAATCCCGGCGCCAGGCGTCTTCCTCGATGGTGCCGTAGACGTTGTCACGCAGCACCCGCCCGGTGGTTTCCTCCAACGCCCAGTCGCCCCCCGACTTGGGAGCGGCCGCGCGGAACGTGGCCACTTCGATGATTTCCTGACCGAAACAGACATGGGCCAGCCGGAACCGGCGGCCGATCAGCCGGCAGTTGCGGAACAAACGCCGAACCTGTTCCGGATGGGCGTCGGTGGCGACGTCGAAATCCTTGGGCTCGCGCCCCAGCAACAGGTCGCGCACACACCCCCCCACCAGACAGGCTCGAAAACCCGCCTTGTGGAGGCGATACAGCACCTTGAGAGCGTTGGGGCTGATCTGGGCCCGCGATATCGAATGCTCCGAACGTGGATAGACCCGCGGCCGAACCTCCCGTTCAGGCCCGAATTCGGGTTTCAGCAATTTTTTGACTAAATTCAGAATCGGCAAAGCTCTTTTGCGTCGAACTCAAATTCCCATTTGACTCAGCGCCACCATGATATCGTTGATGATGGCGGTCAGGCGGGGATGAGCCACCTCGAAACGCAGGATTTCGTCTTCCAGTTCCTTCACCAGACTGGGGTGCGCCTCCGCCCCCCCTTCCTGGAGCTGCCGCTCCACCCGGCGGGCCAGATCCTCCAAGCGCTGCCGCGTCGCGTCGTCGGTCTCCAGGGTCTTCAGTTCGGCCCGCAACCGCTCCAATCCTTCGTTGAGCTTGCGTTTGCTTTCCTCGGTCATGGCGATCTCCTTGTTTGCTATTGCGGCAATCCTACCACACCCTCCGATTTCCCGGCATCCGGCAAACCCTTGTCGCCGCCGGGAAAGCGAGCCTTTATAATGCTATGCTGGTATCCGGGATTTTGGAAACCGACAAGCGCCCGCGTTAGCACTGAGAGGAGGTTAATCAATGAACGCCATTCCTGATGTTTATAAGATCAAGATCCGCCACGAGGAGTTCCTGGCCCATCCCGCCATGACCTCTCTGTTCGTCGTGCTGTTCTTCGCCCTCACCTTCGCCCGCCTGCCCGCCTTGCTCTATATGATCATGCTCGCCGTGGAAGTCTACATCGCCATGTTCTTCGGAGCACGCTTCGCCGGCACCGAGGAACAACCGCTCCAGGCCACCGATGAAGCACAGCCCAGCGAGGAATCCTCCTGACCATGATGAAATTCGCCAGACGAAGCGGCCCGCTCGCCAAGAAACGCACCGATTGTCTGATCGTCGGTGTCTTCGAGAAACGCAAGCTGACCCAGGCAGCCGAAGAAGTCGACCGGGCCAGCGACGGCCTACTGGGCAAAATTCTCAAACGGGAGAATTTCAAGGGCAATCCGGGCGACACCCTTACGATCCATCACTTGTCCGGTTGCCGGGCCGATCGGGTCGTGGCGGTTGGCCTGGGCGACCGGAAGGCAGTCACCGACAAATCCTTCGCCAAGGCCGTCGACGGGGCGGCCAGGGCGGTACTCGCCACCGCCAGCAAGAAAGCCGTTTGCGCCCTGGTGGAAGTACCGGTCCAACACCGTGACGCCCGCTGGAAAACCAGGCAGATCGCCCAGCGTTTCGCCGACGCCGCCTACCGCTTCGTCGAGTTGAAAAGCGAGACCGGGGATCTCCCCCAGCTCAGGCAGGTGGATCTCCACTGCCCCGACAAGGAAGACGGCGATGCGGCGGACCTGGGTGCCAAAGAGGGCGGAAGCATCGCCGCCGGCATGAAGCTCGTCAAGGATCTGGCCAACTTGCCCGGCAACGTCTGCACCCCGTCTTATCTGGCGGAACAGGCCCGCCACCTGGCCGACCGCCATGCCACCGTCAAGGTCACGGTGCTGGAGGAAAGCGACATGGAAAAGCTGGGGATGGGGGCGCTGCTGGCGGTCTCCCGGGGCAGCCGCCAACCGGCCAAACTGATCGTACTGGAATACCGGGGCGCCAAGACCAAGGACAAACCCATCGCCATCGTGGGTAAAGGATTGACGTTCGACGCCGGCGGTATCTCCCTCAAACCGGCTCAGAACATGGACGAAATGAAATACGACATGTGCGGCGGCGCCACGGTATTGGGCCTCATGGAAACCGCGGCACTCCTGTCACTTCCCCTCAATCTGGTGGGGGTGATTCCGGCCTCGGAAAATCTGCCCGGCGGCAACGCCTACAAACCGGGGGACGTCATCAAGAGCCTGAGCGGCAAGACCATCGAAGTGCTCAACACCGATGCCGAAGGCCGTCTGATCCTGTGCGACGCCCTCACCTACACCGAACGCTTCGAGCCCAGGGCGGTGATCGACGTCGCCACCCTGACCGGCGCCTGCATCGTCGCCCTGGGCCGCCACGCCTCGGGACTGCTGGGCAACGACGACGAACTGTGCCGGGCGCTGCTCGATGCCGGGGAAACCAGCCTCGACCGTGCCTGGCGGCTGCCCCTGTGGGACGAGTACCAGGAACAACTCAAGTCCAACTTCGCCGACGTGGCCAACATCGGCGGCCGTGACGCCGGCACCATCACCGCCGCCTGCTTCCTGGCCCGTTTCGCCGGGAAGTTCAAGTGGGCCCATCTGGACATCGCCGGCACCGCTTGGAACACGGGCCAGAACAAAGGCGCCACCGGCCGCCCGCTGCCGCTCCTGGCCCATTACCTGCTCGCCCAGAGCGAGACCTGATGCCCCAGGTGGATTTTTACGTCCTGCCGAGCGCCGACCCCGCCGGTCGGCAACTGTTCACCTGCCGGCTGGCGGAAAAGGCCTGGAAGGCCGGCCACAAAATCTTCATCCGCAGTACCGACGCCACCGAAGCGGCCGTCCTCGACGACCGGCTGTGGACCTTCCGCCAGGGCAGCTTCGTGCCCCACACCTTGGCGGAAAACCACGAAAACGACCCCCTGGCAGCCGCGCTCATCGGCACCGGCACCGCCCCGGGGGACTTTCACGACCTGCTCATCAACCTGGCCCCCGACGTTCCAGAAGACTGGCAGACTTACCGACGCATCGCCGAAATCGTCGATGGGGACGAGGCCGTACGCCGGGCCGGGCGGGAAAAATACCGCTTCTACCGGAACCAGGGCATCGAACCGGCGACCCACCGGATCGAGTGATCCGTGTCATACTGAAGACGATCCCCCAAGGGAAGGAGAAGCGATCATGGCCGCCAATCGGGAAGACATCGTCCAGCGCCACACCTGGCAAGACTATCTCGAACGCGAAGGTCGCTGGGAACTCATCGACGGGGTGTTCTACGACATGGCCCCGGCTCCCCACCCGCGCCACCAGCGCTTGGTTCTGCGATTGGCCACCGAGTTGGAAGAACACCTGGCGTGTGACGACTGCGAAGTCTACATCGCTCCCATCGACTGGCGCATCGACGACCACACCGTGGTCCAACCGGACGTGGCGATCTTTTGCGAACCCCCCGAGCGGCCCTTTTTCAGCCGCACCCCGCCCTTGATCGCCGAGGTCTTGTCCCCGGCCACCGCCTACAAGGACCTGGAAATCAAACGCAAGCTCTACGAGCGCTGCGGGGTGAAGTTCTATGTGATCGTCGAACCCACGGACCTGTTCGCCGACATCTTCGAATGCGTCCGCGGCCAGTACCAGTTCCGCCACAAAGCCCTCTACGACCACAGTTTCGAGTTCGATCTGGGCGGCTGCAGAACCCGCATCGACTTCAAGCACGTCTTCGAGCCGCCGCCTACGGGCTGAGAACTGTCCACCAACCTCACTGCTACGGTTACCGGTGGCTACCGCGCACTTCGGAGTCCTGCCAACGCCGCCGGCGCCAGCACCGTCCCGGCATCTTCCGCCGCATAGCCCGGCAGCGCCGCCACCTGCTCGCGGAATACCTCGTCTTCGAGCACCGCGAGCAGCGTCTGCCCCACCGGCTCCACCAACCGGCACGAGGGCGAGACGAGAAAATAGCGCTCCCAGAACAGCGGCACGAAGTCTAGACCGAAACGCCGCGCCGCCGCCTCCAGGCCCAAGCCCACGTCCGCCGCCCCGCTGGCCACCAGCGCCGCCACCGCCGAATGGGTGTATTCTTCGTCTTCGTAACCTTCGATCCCGGCCGGGTCACAGTCCGCCTGCCGCAACAGGGTGTCCAGCGCCAGCCGGGTTCCCGAACCGGGCTGGCGGTTGACGAAACGCACCCCACGGCGGGCCAGATCGGCGATTTCGCGGATACCTTTGGGATTCCCTGGCGCGGTCATCAGACCCTGGCGGCGGCGGACCACGGTCACCAACCGCCATGCCCGCTCCAGAAGATGGCGGTAGCGCCGCACCAGCGTCCGCCCCAGTTCTCCCTCCGGCAAATGAAAACCGGCCAGATCGCACTCCCCGGCTCTGAGGCGCCGCAGGCTCTCGAGACCGCCACAGAAACGCAATACCAGGACCACACCGCGGCGCCGCAGCAAGGTCCGCAATTCCCCCAACACCAGATCGTGGCTGGCACAGAGACGCAATCTGTCGTCGCCGACCGCCAGCACCGTCGCCAGGCGCTGCTCCAACTCGCCGGCCGCTTCCTCCAACAACGGCGCGAGCCGTTCGCGGATCACCCGGTCACCCTCGACCAGAGCCTGACCCAAAGGGGTCAACCGGGTACCCCGACCCCGGGTCATGGTGACCAGCGGAGCGCCCAAACGTTCACCCCAGCGGCCCAACATCCCCCAGGCATGGCGGTAGGACACCCCCACGGTCGCCGCCGCGGTCCGCAGCGACGCGCCTCGGCCGATGGCCGCCAGCAGCGTCAACAAGCGCGGCTCTATTTCCACCGCCCGATCCGCCTCGATCCAACGCCAACGGGGCGACAATACCAGCTTCATATGAAAACTATTTCCTATTTTTCAACGGGCAAGAGCGAGGTAGACTATGTCATCACATGGTTCATGCCTGCATGAACCATTTTCAAAATGGGGAAATTATGAAATATTTTGCATATGTGCACCACCGCAAAATCCCGACCGCCTTGCTGCTCCTCGCCCTGACGCTGCCGCCGGCCCGCGGGGAAGGCACATCGATCCCCACCCTCCACGACGCCATGGGCCTGCCCGACTGGCTGACCTTTTCCATCCGCCACCGCACCCGTTACGAGGCGATGGACAACGTCTTCCGGCAAGGCGCCCACGGCAACGATCAGGTGCTCGCCTTCCGCACCCTGGTGTTCGCCGAAGCCCGTCATGGAGCCTGGCGTCTGGGCGCCGAATTCGCCGACTCCCGCATCGCCCTCGACAGCCCGGGCACACCGGTGAACACCAGCCTGGTCAACCAGGCCGAACTGCTCCAGGCCTATCTGGCCTGGGAAGGTCAGAACGTGTTCGGTTCCGGTCTCGACCTCGCCATCAAAGGGGGACGCCAGACCCTGGATTTCGGCAGCCGGCGGCTGATCGCCCGCAACCGTTTCCGCAACACCATCAACGGCTTCAACGGCGTCGATCTGCGACTGCGACGACACGACACCTGGCGATGGCGCAGTTTCTTCGTCTTCCCCGTCGCCCGCCTGCCGAACGACAAGGCCGCGTTGCGTCGAGATCAGACCGAATTCGACGAGGAACACGCCGGCACCTTCTTCACCGGCACCTTCATCGGCCTCGACCGGCTGCCGTGGCGAACCCGGGGTGAACTCTACGCCTATTATCTTCGCGAAGAAGACAGCGACCGTGTCGCCACCCGCAACCGCAAGCTGTGGACTCCCGGCCTGCGCTGGTACCGCCAACCCCGCTTGGGACGACTCGACTTCGAACTGGAAACGGCCTTGCAGACCGGCACTTCCCGCCTGAACACCTCGACTACCGATAACTTGGACCATTTCGCCTGGTTCGGCCACGCCGCCGTCGGTTATACCTTCGATCTGCCCTGGCGACCGCGGCTGCTGGCACAATACGACTACGCCAGCGGTGACGACGACCCCGGCGACGGTAAGAACCGGCGCTTCGACACCCTATTCGGCGCCCGCCGCTTCGAGTTCGGCCCCACCAGCATCTGGGGAGCGTTCGCCCGCGCCAATCTGAACAGCCCCGGACTTCGGCTCCAGGTCAAACCGGGGCGGGGCGTAAGCGGCTTCTTCGCCTACCGGGCTTTCTGGCTGGCCGAGAAACGGGACGCTTGGACCGGCGCCAAGCTCCAGGATCCCACGGGCCGCTCCGGCCGATTCCTCGGCCACCAGATCGAACTCCGCGCCCGCTGGCGCGCGATTCCCCAGCACCTGACCCTGGAAGCGGGCTGGGCTCATCTGTTCAAGGGAAAATTCGCTCGCAACGCCCCCGGCGCGCCCCGCAACCGGAAAGACGCCGATTACTTCTACACCCAGACCACCCTGAGTTTCTGATTACCCAGCCATGAGAGGCTGTTTACAAAGGAGAGCAACCATGTCCATCTGGATCAGAATCCTCACCCTGCTGATCGCCCTGTGGGGTCTCGATGCCGCCCTGGCCGGCGAACGCCTGCGCCTGGCCACCACCACTAGCACCGACAATTCCGGCCTGCTGGCCCGTCTCAACCCGGCGTTCACCGAGCGCACCGGCATCGCCGTGGACGTGATCGCCGTCGGCACCGGCAAGGCCTTGAAACTGGGTGCCAACTGCGATGTGGATGCCGTCCTGGTCCACGCCCCGGCGGCGGAGAAACGATTCGTCGAGGCCGGCTACGGCATCAATCGGCTGGCGGTGATGCACAACGATTTCGTCATCGTCGGCCCCGAAGACGACCCGGCCGGCGTCCGTCAGACCCGGAGCGCCGCCGAGGCCCTGCGAAGGATCGCCCAGGCTCGGGCCGGCTTCGTTTCCCGCGGTGACGATTCCGGTACCCACAAGAAGGAAAAACACCTGTGGCGCCAGACCGGCATCGAGCCGGAGGGGAGCTGGTACTACGCCATCGGCCAAGGCATGGGGGCGGCGCTGACCTTCGCCGCCGAGAAGCAGGCCTACGTGCTCACCGACCGCGGCACCTGGCTGGCGATGCGCACCAAACTTCCGGGTCTCAAGGTGGCCTTCGAAGGCGATCCGGTGCTCCACAACCCCTACCACATCATCGCCGTCAATCCGAAACGTTGTCCCGACGTCAACTACGATGCGGCGATGCGTTATGCGGCCTTTCTGACCGGACCGGTGGGGCAAAGATTGATCGGGGACTTCAAAGTGGCCGGTGAGCGGCTGTTCCAGCCGGACGTGCTCGACTATTGAGGCGATCCTGCGGTGGCTGCGTTCAAGCTCGGCGATCGGATACCGATCGCCGATCACGCCTGTTGGCGCCGCCAACGCTCGATTCGCTCCAGCAGCACCGGCGGTGAGCCGAAACACATTTCGCCGCTGTCCACTGCCACCGCCACCTGCACCGTAACCCCCCGGGCCAGGCGTTTGGATTCGCCGTCGCGAATCTCGTAAGCCAGCTTCAGACGGTATTCGTATTCGACCATACGTGCCGCCACCCGCAAAGTCTGACCGAAGCGGGCCGGGGCCAGATAACGAATCTGGAGATCCACCACCGGCCATACGTAGCCGGTGGCCCTCATGGTGCGATAGTCGTAAGCGATGCTTTCGAGCAGGGCGCAACGGGCGATCTCGAAATACTTGACGTAATGCCCGTGCCACACGATACCGAGCATGTCGGTATCGAAAAAGGGGACCTGCAGCGTCACTTCTGCGCTGGGCAGCACATTCATGAGTCCCCCCAAAAAGGATAGAAGTTGAACCACTGCAACGGCGCACGCAGGCAGTGCCCCTGCAGCCGATCGACGAAGGCCCGGGCGCATTCGGCGATCGCCGCCTGTCGTGCGTCCCCCCCGCGGGGCAGGCGGACGCGGTCGTAGAGCGGATCGAAATGGATGTGGTAGCCGCCGTTGCGGTAGCAGAACAAGGTGAACACCGGACACTGGAGCAGATGGGCCAACAGCCACGGCCCCTGGGGAAAGGGAGCCGGCTGCCCCAGAAACGGCAGCCTCACCACCCGTTCGGGACTGCCTATCGGTATCCGATCCCCCACCAGGACGACGAACTCGCCGCGGCGCACTTTCTCTTGCAACAGGATCGCCGTCGTCGGATCGATATCGGTCACCTGGATCAGGGTCATGTTCCGGGACTTGTCCACGCTGGCGAGAAGGCGGTTGAACTTCTCCGCGTGTTTGGTATGTACCAGGATATTGAGACGCAGCCCCTTGCGGAAATCGGCCAGGGCGCGGCAAACCTCCAGATTGCCCAAATGGGCGGTGACGATCAGCCCCCCCTGGCCACGCGCCAACAGCTCCAGAAACCGGTCGCGGTGGTGGAACGTAACCGTATCGGTATCGAAACGCCCCAACCAGACGACGATCTTGTCGAGCAGACACTCGGCAAAGCTGAGAAAATGACGATAGCTGTGGCTCAATCGGCTGTCCAGACCCAGACGGGGAGCGAAGCGATGCAGACGACGCAGGTAATCCTGCGAGGCCGCCCGGGCCTGGCGGTTGACCACGAAATAATAGCCCACCACAGGATACAGCAACAGGCGGAAAGCGGGGCGACCGAACAGCAGATATACGCCGAGCAGGAAACGCATCCCCCAAAGGATGCCCCTTTCCTCCATCGCCGCCCAGTGCCGACTCACCGCCACCCTCCCAGCCGAAGCAGACGGCAGAGGAACAAGCGTGCGTGCATTCGGCTGATGCGCCAGTTGTCTTCCCAGGAACGAAAATGGGAAACGCCATCGGCGCGATAACACACCCGGGTCGGTAGCCAGACCATGGGAACACCTGCCCAATACAACCGTACCAGGATTTCGATGTCGAAATCCATCCGTTCACCGCGCACCGAATCCAGCAGCGGCATCACCGCGGCCAGGGGGTAAACACGGAAACCGCACATGGAATCCGGAATCGCCAGAGAGCCAGTATTGATCCAGACCCATACATGAGTGAGCCAGCGACCGTAATATCGGCTGCGGGGCATGGAACCATCGAAACGGGGACGACCGCAAACCACCGCCCGCGGTTCGGAGCGGGCCGCCGCCAGGAACGCCGGAACGTCGGTTATCTCGTGCTGACCGTCGGCATCGATCTGTAGCACGTGGCTGAACCCGGCCGCCGCCGCCGCCCGGAGACCGGTTTTCACCGCCGCCCCCTTGCCGCGATTGCGGAAGTGGCGCAGCCGGATCACACCGGGACGCTTCGCCAAGGCGTCGATGACACGGCAGTGGGGCGGTCTACTGCCGTCGTCCACCAAAAAACAGGAAAGCCCGTGGTTCCGCAGCGCAGCGACGATGACTTCGAGGCGATCGCTGTGGTTATAGACCGGAATCACCGCACACGGATCGAACGCCATGCTCATCGCCAGTAAATCCGCCCGGAGCTGCACTCCCCCGTCGGTACCCGATAGCAAAAGGCCAGACGCCGGCGTGGGGGATCGTAATCGAGCCGCAACACCACCGTCATCTCCGGTACCACCAGACGTTTGAACTTGATGTTCTCCATGCGATCGAAGTCCAGGGACAGGGCGAATTCATCCAGGAACAGGCTGGCGGCCCAATGGATCTGCACCACCCCGGCCAAAAGCGGAAAACCGGGAAAGTGCCCCTGAAAACAGACCAGATCCTCCGGTAGATAGATCCGGTAATCCACCCGATACCCCTCGCGCTCGCGACTGAGGATCCGCGGCAACAAACGGGAATCAGGCATGACCGTGATACCGCATCATCCGCCGTCGCACCCCGTATTCCACCACGATCAGCATTCCCATCAACAGATAGGCGATCAGGCCATTGTAGAGGGTCCACCACCGCAGATCCCCGTACCAGACGGTGAAAGCGGCGATTGCACCGTTGACGGCGAAGAACAGACACCAGACCCAGGTGACCCCGCGCGTATATCGTACCCCTTCAGGCGGCAGGTCGGGATCCGCCAGCCGCGCCAACCGCTCCACCACCGGCGGTGGAGCCCACCACAGCGAAGCCAGAAACCAGATCAAAAACGCCCCGTTGACAAACACCGGATACCACAACGGTGACGTTTCGCCGCCCCACAACAACAGCCCCAGCACGACCAGCACCAGGATCCGCAGCGGCCACCCCCCCTCCAACCACCAGGCCCGCAGTGCCAGCACGACCAACGGCACCGCCAACAACCAGCGGGGATCGATGCGGTTAAGGGCGAACCAGACCAAAGGCGGATACAGCAGGGTGAGCACGATCGGCACCACCCACGGCCACCGACAGCGGAACGGGCGGTTCATTCGCCGGCGAGACGCTGCACTACGTCCACCACATCGCCGAGGGTGGCGATGCGACGGAATTCCTCGGGCGGAATGCGTCTGCCGATAAGATCATGGAGACGCACCACCAGATCGACGGCATCGATACTGTCGATGTCCAGTTCCTCGAAGGTCGTCTCCAGCGTCACCCGGTTCGGGTCGATCTCGAACAGCTCTTCGAGCAGGTGGCACAGGGTGGAGAAGATGACGTCCCGGTTTTCGGTAATGGCCTTCGTCAAGGGTACGTTCCCAAAGGTGGATTTTCCGTCCTACCGATTGATTGTAGCGCAAGGGAAAAAGGTGACCAAGTTGCCAGGGGTACCGTTCGGTCTTGTGTCAGCAGCCCCGTTCCCAGCCGGCGTACAGCGTTTCCAACTTTCGGGTCAGCCGCCGTGACGCCCGTGACAGAGGCAGGTCCGGGGACACGATCGCCGGATCGATCGGAACACCGACCTCGACCATCACCTGCGGCCGACGCGCCGGCACGTGATACCAACGCTGTCCCCTCCCCAGCAACGACGGGCGATAGCGGAAGAACACCGGCACCAACGGTGCACCGGCTTCCAGAGCAATGCGGGCGGCGCTGCGGTGGAAACGCCACGGCTCCCCCGGCGGCGTCCGGGTTCCCTGGGGGAACAGGATCAGGTTGGCACCCGTCCGCAACGCCGTCAGCGCCGCCGGGATCAGACTCCGGGAATCGCCCGCCTGGATATGGCCACAGCAGCGGATCGGCCGTCCCACCAACGGCACTTTCGCCAGCGAAGGCTTGACCACGCAGACGGCGTCGTCCACCAGGGCGAACAGCAACACGGTATCGAGAAAGGAAGGATGGTTGGCGATGATCACCCGACCGCTCCCCTGCAGATGCTCCATCCCCTCGACCTGAACCTCCCAAACGCCGGTCCAGCGCATCCAGGCGACGAAGAAACGGAACGCCCGCCGGCTCAGCCGGCGGGCATGGACGGACCGCATGGCGGGCGGATGACGCCAGCAGGTGGCAGGGTATACCAGTGACCACAGCCCGAGGGAACCGAGCGCGTAGACGAGATAGCTGAGCACGGTGGCGAGAAAACGCAGGGTCCGTTCCATCGCTCAATCGTGTCGGCGCAGAACCAGAGCGGTGTTGATGCCACCGAAGGCGAAATTATGGCTCGCCACCACTTCACAATCCAGCCTACGACCGTCGCCGACGAGATAATCCAACGGGGCGCAAGCGGGATCGGGATCGTCGAGATTGAGGTTGGGATGGAACCACCCGTCCCGCATCATTTCGATCGCCACCAAAGCCTCCAGCGCCCCGCAGGCGCCCAGGGTGTGGCCGGTGTAACTCTTGAGGGTGCTGACCGGCGTGTTCTCTCCGTAGACATCCCAGGTGGCCCAGCTCTCGGCTTCGTCCCCCTGCCGGGTGGCGGTACCGTGCGCACTGACGTAGCCCACCGCCGCCGCCGGCAGGCCGGCGTCGGCCAAGGCCAGCTCCATCGCCCGGCGCATCGTGGCCCGTGATGGTTGGGTGACGTGAGCGCCGTCGGTGTTGGTACCGAAACCGATGATTTCGGCGTGGATGCGGGCACCCCGGGCCAAGGCATGATCACGGTCTTCCAGAATCAGGGTGCAGGCACCCTCTCCCAGCACCAGACCGTCGCGGTCACGGTCGAAAGGGCGGGGAGTGGTTTCCGGGGCGTCGTTGCGGGTGCTGGCGGCATACAGCGTGTCGAACACCGCCACCTCGGTGGGACACAATTCCTCGGCGCCGCCGGCGATCATCACCGTCTGGCGGCCGGACTTGACGGCCTCGTATGCGAAGCCGATAGCCTGGCTTCCGGAGGTACAGGCGCTCACCGCAGGAATGACGCGGCCGCGAACCTGGAAAAAGAGGGCGACGTTGACGGCGGTCGTGTGCCCCATCATTTTGAGATAGGTGTTGGCATCCAGGCTGCCGAGTCGGCGCCCGAGAAGCATGGCGCCGAAATCGGCGACGGCGTCGGTGGATCCCACCGAGGAACCGTAGGCGACCCCGGTCGCACCGGAACTCAACACCGGGTCGTCCAGCAGGCCGGCATCGGCCAGGGCCAGCTCGCTGGCGCGGACCGCCATTCGCGCCACCCGGCCCATGCTGCGGGTCCGTTTGCGGGTATAGTGAGCGGGAAGCCGAAAATCGGTCACCGGCGCTCCCAGAAGACAATGCAGACCCTCGTAGACCGCCCAATCGTCATGCCGGACCACCGCATTGCGCCGCGCCTGCAAACGGCTGCGCATCGTCGGCCAATCCCCCCCCAGGGGAGAGATGGCCGCCATACCGGTGACCACCACCCGCCTCATCCGCTCAATCCCCCGTCGACGGCGATCACCTGGCGGGTGACGTAAGCGGCTTCCGGCGAAAGCAGGAACGCCACCACCGCCGCCACCTCCTCCGGCTTCCCCAGACGACGCTGGGGGACGTGGGCCACGATTTCGTCCAAGGGCAACCCTTCGATCATGTCGGTTTCGATCAGACCCGGGGCGACGCAATTGACGGTGATGCGGCGCTTGGCCAGTTCCAGGGCCAGGGCCTTGGTGGCACCGATGATGCCGGACTTGGCGGCGCTGTAGTTGACCTGACCGCGGTTGCCCAGCAGTCCGGCCACCGAAGCGATAGTGACGATACGTCCCGGCCGCCGGCGCTGGATCATGGGCAACACCACGGGATGAAGCACGTTGTAGAAACCGTCCAGATTGGTACGGACCACCCGGTCCCATTCCTCACCGGTCATGGCCGGAAACACCGCGTCGGCGGTCAAACCGGCGTTGCAGACCACGCCGTAGTAGGCACCGTGGGCCGCCATGTCGGTTTCCAGGGCCTCCGTCGTCGCTGCCCGCTCGGCCACGTCGAAGGCCAGACAACGAACTTCGACGCCGTGCGCCCGACGCAATTCGGCCGCCAACGCTTCGAGCAAGTCACGACTTCGGCGGCAAGTGAGCGCCAAATCGTAGCCTTCGCGGGCCAGGCGTTCGGCGATGGCGCGGCCGATGCCGCGGCTGGCACCGGTGACGAGGACGGTATCACGGGACATCGACACGGGGTTCCAGGTAGGCCTTGAGATCCTGCGGCAACAGCACGTTCAGGCGGGCGGCGGCCAACGGTCGATCGGCCGTGATTTCACAGTCGAACACGCACATGTCATTGGCGGCCCGGAATACGTGTCGTGCCCGCACGATCAGATGCTGGCCGGGGTGAAAATGATCTACCGAGGACTCGAACCGCCGGGTTCCCAGCAACAAGCCGGCCCGGATCGGTTCGCCCCGACGAAGGCAGTGATAGCCGGACCATACGGCGATGGTCTGGGCCATGTATTCCAGCCCCACCCAGACCGGCACCCGATCCGGCGCCAACAGGAATTGGGGGTCGTCGCGCACGGCCAGCGCGATACAGGCGTGGTCGTCGCTCATCTCCAGAACCTCGTCGACCAGACGCATGGGGCCGGCGTGGGGAAGCAGATCGACCAAGGGAAAACGTCCGGGCGGATAGTGCACGCTATTCCTGCTCCAATCGAGGATGAATTTTTTCATGCCTGCCGGGGAAATGCAATGCGGAAAGGGTCACACCATCCCTTTCCGAAGGAACGGGTGGTGAGGCAACCGCCGATATGGCAGAATTCGGCTTCTCCGACCTCGACGCCGCCCATGCGTTCTGCGACCGTACCCGGAGGAATCCAACGGCACATCACGGCCCTGACACGGAATCTACCGATCCGCCGCCCGTTGGTCAATCTGTGCCAGGACCGCCATCGTTTCGCCGCCGTCCTGCTGATCGCCGCCCGGCGTCGGCAGACGTGCCTGTTGCCGCCCGACCGCAGCCCGGCGGCGTTGGAGGCATTGCGGGCCCGCTTCGCCGATGCCGCCATCGTGACCGACGACGAAATCGAACCGGTATCCCCTTTTCCCCGCCCACGACCGACCGGGTCACCGGGACGTTGGCTGGCGGGATTGCGTCTGGTGTGCTTCACTTCCGGTTCCTGCGGCACGCCGGTGCCTTGGTCCAAGACCGGGGCGATGCTGAGCCGTGGCGCCGATCACGCCCTCCGCGCCCTCGGCTGGCGCGACAAATCCTGGGACGTCGTCGCCACCACACCGGCACAACACCTTTTCGCCCTCGAAACCGCGGTCGTCTGGCCGTTCCGCTCCCGCTTGCGGCCGACCGCCCTTCAACCTTTCTATCCTGAAGACATTCGCCGTCTCCTGAGCGGCAACGCCCGACCGGTGCTCTTGGTATCCACGCCCTTGCAACTGCGTGCCTGTCTGACCTCGGCGCCCCGGTGGCGCAATCTGGCCGGGATCCTGTCGGCGACCGCCCCCCTCGACCCCGAGCTGGCGCGCGAACTGGAAGCCGCCACCGGGCGTCCCCTGTGGGAGATCTATGGGAGCACCGAAACCCAATCCTTCGCCTGGCGTCGCCCGGCCCATGACGAACGCTGGACGCCGTACCCCGGCGTCCGGGTGGCGTGCACCGCCGCCGGGGTGACCGTGCACGCCCCCTGGCTCCCCGGCCCCATCACCCTGGCGGATCGTTTCGAGCTCCTGGAAGACGGCCGCCTGCGGCTGCTGGGACGAAATCGGGAGCTGATCAAGGTCGGGGGCAGACGCATCGCGCTGGGAGCGCTGAATCGTCATCTGCTGGCCATCGAGGGGGTCGAGGATGGTCATTTCTTCCCCACGGAACAGGGACGGGTCGGAGCGCTGGTGGTCACTCGACTGAGCCGCCGGGCCTTGCTCGACCAGTTGCGTCGACGTCTCGACCCGGTATTTCTCCCCCGCCCCCTGGTGTTCGTCGACGCCATTCCCCGCACCGCCACCGGCAAGATCCGGCTGGCCGATCTGGAAGCGCTTCTCAAGCGCCGCTGACCCGTCGCCACAGAGCGTCCTGGTCGGCGATACCGAGCACGGACTGGGCCGCCATCACCCCCGACAGGGCCGCCCCGTATACGCCGCCACCCGGCGTCGCCCAGTGCCCGGCCAGATACAGCCCCGGCACAGGGGTCTTCACCCCAGGGCGTCCCGGCCCTACCTGACGGGGGGAAGCCGCCCAGCCGTAGGCGGCGCCGTGGTGGTTGAGCGTGTAACGCATCATGGTCCTGGGCGTTCCCGATTCCAGCCAACGGATCCGGGCCCGCAAACCGGGAAGCCGGTCCTCGACTTTGGCCAGGAGCGTTTCTTCGAACGCTCTTTTCAACGTCCGCCAGGGTTTGCCCAAGTGGTAGGGAGCCAACGTGGTCAGCATCAGCAAACCACTGCCGTCACGACTCAGGCTGGGATCGGTGTGGGTCGGGCAGGTGACCGTGAACCAATTCGACCGCCCCCGACAAGTGGCCGCGTATGCCTGCTCGTGATCCAGGCTGGAATAATGGAAGACCTCGTGAGCCATGACACCCGGCGGCGACGTATCGACACCGACGTAGGTGACGAAAGCCGACAAGGAGGCTTGCATCCGCCGCAGACGCTGCAGGTAACGGCCCGGCACCCGGTCGGCGGGCAGCAGGTGTTCCATGGTGTGACGCAGATCGGCGTTGGCGATCACCACCGGCGCTTCGATGTCCTGGCCGGCCTCGGTCATCACGCCGCTGACATGCCCCCCGCTCAGCAGAATCTGACGCACGCCGATACGATAGAGCAACTCGCCGCCGACCTCCTCGATTCCGGCGGCCAGAGCGTCGGCAAGGCGCTGGAACGAGCCTTGGCAATAACCGCTGCCGTCACGCACGTAGCCCATGAACATCAGCGCCCAATAGAGAAACGACAATCGCTGCGGCGGCAGACCGAGATAAGGCCACAACCCGGCCAGCACCGCCTTGAGACGAAGGTCGTCGAGATGACCGTCCATGACATCGGCCAAACTGAGCTGACGCCACCGGGCCAGCAGGGCAAAATCGCCCCGCTGGCCGGCGGCGGCGCGGCAAGCCTGATCCGCCAGTGCGGCGGCGAGTTCCAGGAACGCGGTCAACCCTCGCCGCTGGGAGGGGAAACGTGCCTCCAGTCGCGCTTTCAGGGCGGACAGCCCCTGTGGCAGAGCGATGTCCTCCTCCGGGAAGACGAGCCGGGCGACTGGATCCACCGGCAGGAAACGGACCCGGTCCTGCAGGCCCAGGGTTTCCACCAGCATCCCCAGTACCCGTCGGTATGGAGGACCGGTGGCGGCACAGCCACCGACCAGATGCACCCCTGCCTCGCACTGAACGCCGTAACGCTGGAAACCGTGCAGGTAGCCGCCGGGACGGTCGTGGCGCTCAATCACCAGCACCGAGCGACCACAGCGGGCCAGCAGCGCCGCCGCCGTCAATCCACCGATGCCGGCGCCGATGACGACGGCATCATAGCGGTGCCGGCGTGACTCCCGGTGAAAAGCACGTGGTTTCAATCGGCGTCACTCTCCTCATCGGATCGAAGACGACCCGACGGCTCTGAAAGCACCGCCGGGAACGAACGCGGCACGTCCCGAATTCTTTGGCACAATATTTACCGTGCCGGAGAGCCGGGGCGAAACGCGGTAGAATCCATCACTCGCCGGCGAGGGGCGCCCTGGGCGCGTTCCCACCGACAGCGGTCGAATACGCATCGTTCTCCCTTTGGCCATTGTGACGTCAAGTGGATATAGTATCTTGGCAGGAACAGAAAAACACCGAGTCATGAACGATATTCGCTCCCGTCTGCGGGAATTCGTCCTGGGGGAGTTGATCTATTGCGAAGATCCCGACACCTTCCGGGACGACGACGATCTCTTCGAAGCCGGTCTCGACAGCCTCGGCGTCATGCGCCTGATCATGTTCGCCGAACGCGAGTTCGACATCACCCTGCCGGACACCGAAATCGAACCGGACACCATTCGAACCCTCGGCCGCCTGACCCGCTGGATCGAATCCCAGTGCCGATGAGCGCCCTCGTCCACTTGAATCCCGCCGACCATTTCCTATTGGCGATGGACCGCGAAATCCGCAAGAGCGGCCTGCCCGGCGCCTGGTGTGCCTTCGCCCTCGAGCTGGACGGGGAACCGGACGGTAACGCTCTCCAGGCCGGGGTGGCCGATCTGAGCCGCCGATTTCCGCTTCTAAGTTCCCGCCTCGTGGCCCGAGGGCGGCGTTTCGCCTGGCGTCCCGGGAAGGAAACCGTTCCCCTGCACCGTCATGCCTGGGACGGGTCGGTCGGTTCCGCACTGACGGAACTGCTCAACGGCGCCGGTGACGTCTTTTCCCACCCGCCGCTGGACTTCCACTGGTTGCGGGGAGCGGACCGGAACCTGCTGGTGGCCCGTTGGTGTCACCCGCTGCTCGACGCCGGCGGTGTCAAACGGCTGTTCGACTGTCTGACGGCCGATCCACGAGAGCGGGATCGCTACCACGGAAGACAAGCTTCCCTGGTAGACCAGAGGCTGGCCGCCTGGTCCTGGCGACGGCGCCTGACCCTGATGTGGCGGGGCAAACGCCACAACGACCGGATAGACCGTCGGGTCAGCAGCCAGCCGGCCAGGCTTGGAAAGGGGGCTCGTCGCCTGCGGCACGCCCTCCTGAGACTGAGCGATGCGGAAACCCGGCGGATTCTGGCGAGCGCCCGCCGTCGCGTCGGTCTGGGAGGCCAGACCTTGTATTTCCTCGGTTGCCTGATGCGGGCGCTGGAAGCGATGGGGCCGGCCGTCCGCGGCGATGCCTGGTGCATTCCCTACGCCTTCGATCTGCGCCCCGGCAATGCGCCGACCCCGGTCACCGGCAACCAGGTGGCGGCCCTGTTCGCCCAGGCCGATCACACCGTCACCCGCGACCGTGACGCATTGTTCCGCCACCTGCGCATCCAACATGCCGAGGCCATACGCCGCGAACTGGATCAAGCCTATCTGCCCCTGATGTGGTTGGGCCAATGGCTGTCGCTGGACCGTTACGCCCGCATCCTGCGGTGGCAGAAATCTGGAGGGGAGCGGGCATCGGTCTGGTTCTCCGACGTCGGCGAGGTGCGTTTTCGCTGCTCCGACTGCTGCGGCGCGCCCATCGTCGGCGTTCATCACGCCTGCCAGGTCACCGCCCCACCATCGCTGGCGGTGTTGTTCGCCCGCTTCGCCGATCGCCTGCAGGCGTCCATCAATTATCTGCACCCGGACCTGGACGCCGCCTGGATCGACCGGTTTCAGCGACACTTACGTCATGAACTCCTCGCCGACTGAAACCTCACCCCTGCTGGCGCCTTTCCTGATCCAGGCGAGTGTGCACCCGGAAGCCCCCGCACTTCGGGAAGGCGATGCCACTCTCGATTACCGCGGAGTCGTGCGCCGGGCCGCCGGGATCGCGGCCGCCATCGACCGTCTGCGGCTGGCACCGGGCACGCCGGTGGCGATCGATCTGCCCCGGGGGATCGACGCCGCCTGTGCGGTACTGGGCATTCTCGCCAGCGGCCACCCCTATCTGCCCCTGGACCCCAAGTCTCCCCCAGCCCGCCGCCGGGCCATCGTGAACGACGCCCGTGCCGGGGCCGTCGTCACCTCCCGTCCGTGGGCCACGCTGCCCACCATTCCCCCGTGGGAAGACGGCACGGAAAGACTGGCCGTCCCCGACGATCCAGAGACACCGGCGGCGATCCTCTATACTTCCGGCTCTACCGACGCCCCGAAGGGTGTCGTGCTTTCCCATCGGGCCATCGCCGCCTTCGCCGACTGGGCCCGGGCGTTGGTGACGCTGGGACCCGCCGACCGTATCGCCGCCATCGCCCCCCTGGCTTTCGATCTGTCCACTTTCGACCTGTTTTCGGTGCTGGGCGCCGGCGGTTGCGTCGATTTCCCCCCCGAAGGTCTGGCCGCCGCACCGCACCGCTTCACCCGGTGGCTGGCGGCACGCCGCATCACCGGCTTCTACACCATTCCCTCGCTGTTGACGTTCTGGGAGCGCAAGGGTGCCCTGAAGGACATCCCCCTGCCTGAACTGCGTTTTCTTCTTTTCGCCGGCGAACCCTTTCCCACGCCGGCGTTGCGGGCTCTGGCGACGGCGTTGCCGCAAGTGGCACTGTTCAATCTCTACGGGCCGACGGAAACCAACGTCTGCTGCCACTGGCCGGTGGACCGCGGCCGCCTCTGGGACGAGGCCCCCATCCCCATCGGTCACCCCGCCTGTGGTGACACCTTGCGCGTCGAGCCTGACAGCGGGGAACTGAAGGTTCGGGGCCCAACGCTGTTGTCCGGTTACTGGCGTCGGGGCCGGCTGGTGCCGGCGTTGGACGACGACGGCTGGTACGCCACCGGCGACCGGGTACGCCGAAACGAACGGGGCGAATACGTCTGGCGCGGCCGCCTCGACCGCATGGTGAAGATCGCCGGCCATCGGGTGGAACCGGCCGAAGTGGAGGCGGCGCTGCAGTTCCTGCCCGGGGTGTCGGCCTGTGGCGTGGTCGCCTGCGACACGGCGGAGGGTCCCCAACTTCGCGCCGCCGTGGTCGGAACGGCCGATCCCGTCCTCCTGCGCAAGGCTCTGCGGGAGCGACTGCCCGGCTACATGATTCCGGGGCGCATCGTGCGCCTGCCGTCGCTGCCCCGCTTGGCCAACGGCAAGCTCGATCTCAGGGCGCTGCGCCTTCGGCTGGCCGCGGAGGAAGAAAAGACCGACGACCCCAACCGATAGGAAACGACCGATGCGCTCGAAATTCGCCGAACTGGGCGGCGATGGTTTCTTCCGGCACGCGGTTCCTGCCGAATGGGGGGGATCGGGAAACCGCTTCGCCGATCTGCTCGAGGCCCATATCCGGATGGGACGGCGACACCGCGATCCCGGCCTGGTACTGGCGGTGAACGCCCACCTCTGGGGAGCACTGTTCCCCCTGCTGCGGCACGGCGGTGAAACCCAGAAACGCCGTTGGCTTTCTTCCCTGGTGCGGGGTGAACGGCTCGGCGGTCACGCCATCACCGAGGCCGGCGGCGGTTCCGATCCGGCCGCCATGACGACCCGGGCCGAACGCTGCGGCGCCGGTTTTCGGCTCCATGGAGAAAAACGCTACGTCACCAACGTGCCGGAAGCCGATCTGGTGATCGTCTATGGCCACCTCGATGAAGGCATTTCCGCTTTCGTGCTCCTGAAGGGCGATCCCGGGGTCGACTGGCGCCGGGACCATCCGGTGGCCGCCTGCCGCAGCGCCCCGATGGGCGAGATCGTGCTGGAGAACTGCCGGATTCCCGGCGATCGTCTGTTGGGCAGACCGGGCACCGGTTTGGCGTTGATCCGCGAGGCGCTGGAATGGGAACGGGCCTTCATCTTCGCCGGCATCGCCGGCCTGATGGAATGGCAGTTGGAGCAGGTGATCGCCTTCAGCCGCCGACGCCGCAGCGGTGACGGCCATCTGGGGCGGCATCAGGCCATCGCCCACCGCATCGCCGACATGCGCACCCGGCTCGACACCGTCCATCTGTGGCTGCGCGAATGCGCCCGTCTGGCCGACGCCGGCCGGCGTCTGACCCTGGCATCGGCGCAAACCAAGCTGGTGGCGTCGAACGCCTTCTTGCGCTCGACCCTGGACGCCGTCCAGATCCTGGGCGCCCAGGGCCTGGAAGCCGCGTCCGGCATGAGCGAATGGCTCAACGATGCCGCCGCCGGACGGCTGTTCTCCGGAACCGACGAAGTGTTGAAGAATCTGATCGCGGCGCTGCTGGGAACGGGGGCAGGCTATCGGGCCTCAGGGAAATGACAGGCCGGCCAAAGGGCGCGTGCGGTCGTCGAGCCGGCTCTCCAAGGACATCAGCCCCGATTCTCTCAGCAGGCGGCGAAAATGACGGGTCCGGTGGGTCAGGTGGGAGGCCGCCAGCATCAATTCCAGTTCCCGCCTGGGCACCGAGTGCATGAAATGTTTCACCAGCTCGAAGTCGACGCCGTTGACGCCGACATCTCCCAAGGCCAGAGCACGGGAGAAACTGTAGAACTGGTGCAGGCGGTGGGCGCAGAGTCGGGCGTAGCGTCGGCGGCGGGCCGGATCGTGGAAGGACTCGCGGATCGCCAGGGCGGCGAGTGAGGCACCGTAGAAAGCATTGAGCACGCCGTGGGAGAATATCGGGTCGACGAATCCGCCCGCATCGCCGATACAGTACAGATTATCCTCGGCCACCGCGGTCACGTGGTAGGAAAAATCCGGCCGCCCCCGCAGCGATCCGGGCACGAAACGGGCCGGCGCCAGCAGTTCCCGCAGGTAAGGAACCCGGGCGCAGGTTTCCAGGAAATAGCGCTCCCGGGCCTCGCCCTCGAGGCGCCCGGCCCGGTTCCGGTAGATCACCAGACCGACGCTGGTCGACCGGCGCAGTGGAATATGCCAGATCCAGCCGTCTTCGTAGGACAGGACGAAGGTGACCGGCCGAACCCGGGGCAATTCTTCCGCGGCCCTCGCCCGGCCTTCACCGTCGATGAAGCCGGAGGCTTCGAAATAGCCCCAGAAGGAGAGAAACTGATGGATGGACCGGGCCAGGCGCCGGCGCCCGAAACGCCGCGCCACCAGGCTCGAGGCGCCGCTGGCGTCCACCAGGTAACGGCAACGCAGCGTCCCCTCCGAAGTTTCATCGCCGTCACGGCGCCGCCAGCGCAAACGGACTTCGTCGCCGGGAATCACGTCGGTTACGGTCACCTCTTCGAATACCTGCGCTCCGCAACGGCGGGCGTGCTGCACCAACAGGTGGTCGAACACGTCGCGTTCCACGTGCAGCGCCGGACGGTCGAAGCCGAAATCGGCGAAACGGATGCGGCGGATCTCCCCGCCCCAGGCCGTGATGCCACCGGCCTTAGCGATGAAACCCTCGGCTTCGATCACCGCCGAGGCACCGGTCAGGTCGGTGTATTTCCAAAAGTGGGGGATCAGACTCTCCCCCACCATCGGCCGCGGATGGCGGGCCCGTTCCAACACCACCACGTCGAAGCCGTATCGTGCCAACAGCGCCGCGGCGCTGCTACCGGCGGGGCCGCCGCCGATGATCGCGACGTCGCAACGGCGGGGGATCCTCTTCATGGCCTCGTCAAGGCGAAGCGCCCCTGCAGCAGCGTGTCCTGCCAGGGATTGTCGCCCTGCCACAGGTTGCCCGCCAACAGTTCGCTGATGGCCCGCTTGATCCGGACGTCCCGGTGGGCCTCGAAGAAGACGTTGTGGATCAGATCCGATTGGTAGAAGCGCTCGACGAAAGCGTACATCGTGTTGAATCCCAACGCATGGTCCCGATCATCGGGGCGATGCAGCTCGGGATCCCCTTCGGTACCGTTTTCCAATCCCAGATGGATGCGGTCGGCAGCGCGGGCGGCGCCGGTGAGCGCAAGGAACACGCCGGAGGAAAACACCGGATCGAGAAAGCCGGCGGCATCGCCGATGCTGACATAACGGGGACCGTCACGGCGGTGATTGAGGTAGCTGAAGTTGGCCTCCGCCTGAACGGGTAGCTGCTGACGGGCCCCGGCGAGCAGCCGCCGCAACCGGGGTGAAGCGGTCACGTAGCGGCGGAACAGGTCGGTGGTGTCCGTGCCGGCGGGACGGTTGTATTTGGACACCAGCCCGACGCTGACCTTGCCCCCCGCCAGGGGAATCACCCACATCCAGCCGATGTCCACCATCAGAATCCAGATGTTGCCCTGGGCGTAGAGTTCGTCGGCCAGCTCTCCCGCCACGGAGGCGTAATGGGTGTAAAGGGCGAAGCGTCCCAGATGTCTGATGCGCTCGATGCGCCGGTCGCGACGACCCAGCAGGGCGGCACGACCGGTGGCGTCTATGAAATAGCGGCCGTCGAAAAGACCGTCCGGAGTCGCCACCGTCACCCGTTCGTCCGCGAACCGGACCGCCTCTACCGGGCAGCGGTCCCGGCAGTCGACGCCGTGGCGGGCGGCGTTGTCCCACAACTGGTGGTCGAAGCGGCTTCGTTCCACCTGATAGGCCCGATGGACGCCGCTGAGCTGGAAAAACATCGCCTGGTCGCTGACCTCGTCGATGAACACCGCACCGGCCTTGAACACGTTGCCGTCCCCCCAGTCCAGCCCCAGGCGGCGGATCACGGGCTCGGCATACGGCAGCATCGATTCCCCGATATGGAACCGGGGATGACGGGCCTTTTCCAACAGCAGAACCCGGTGACCGTACATGGCCAGCAACGTGGCGGCGGTGCAACCGGCGGGACCGCCGCCGGCGACGATGACGTCGTAGGCAGGACGGCCCCTCACGACAACCGGACGCTCCATCCTGCCCCCAAAGGCACCGTTCCGGGCCGCCCGTCCGCCAGGGCCTGGATCAACGCCAGCCCGGCCAGAACCGGCGAGGAATCCACCAGCGGCCGCAGGCTTTCCGGCAGAGGCAAACCGGTTCGCTCCGGTCTGCCGATCCGCTCTCCTCGTTCCAGCACCCAGGCCAGGGCGGCCGGATAGCGGCCCATACCCGGTTCGATGTGCTCCGGCCAACGTTCCTCATAACAGATCAACAGTATCCCGGGCGCACCGGTGGCGATGCGGGTCCAGGCTTCCAGCCACGCCATCGCCATCGTCGCCGTCCCGGCCCCCAGGGCGACGGCCGGCTCGCGGCTGCCGGTGACGAGGCTCCAGTAGCCGGCGGCGGCGTTGTGGACCGAATTGTGGAACGCGGTCGGCGAGACATGGCCTTCGGGTTTGGCCAGCTCGACGCACAGCCGGTCGGTGACTTGCATCTCGCCGCCCACACTGGCGAACACCGCCGGCAACACTTCGGGAGCGACCCCGGCGGATTCGCACGCCTCAATCCCGGCACACAAAGCCAGGCGAGTCGCTTCCCCGGTGCGGCGGCGAATGGAAACGGGAATACGCTTGGGCTCCAAGGGGATCGTCGCGACGCCGGGAGGCAGCCAGTCGGCTCGAGGGGTACAGACCACCGCCGCCCGCACGTCCACACCCCGGGACACCGCCCCCGGGGTCACGGCATCTTCCCCCCATCCCAACAGTACACTGGCGTTGCTGCCGCCGAAACCGAAGGCGTTGCCCAACACCCGCCGTACCGACGCCCGCCGGGGCCGGCGCACCAGATTCAGGCGACACGCCGGCTCGGGCGTCCGCAAACCGCAAGTGCCGGGGAGCCAACCCCCGGTCAGCGCTTCCAGCAACGCCACCGTTTCCAGCGCTCCCGAGGCGCCGAGCGTGTGCCCCACCACGCCCTTGACGCCGCCGCACGGGGTTCGGGTTCCGAACAGGCGCTCGACGGCTTTAGCCTCGGCCAGATCGTTGAGCGGGGTCGCGGTGGCGTGCAGCTTGACGTAATCCACCCGCGCCAGTCCGGCCTGGGTCAGCGCCGCCCTCATCGCCGCCTCCGCTCCCCGTCCTTCGGGATCGGGAGCGGCCATGTGATGCGCGTCGGCGGATTCGCCCACCGCCAATAGGCGGGGGACATCGCGGTTCGCCGCCGTCGCCGGCTCCAGCAGCAACAAGGCGGCGGCCTCGCCGATGTTGATGCCGCACCGGGTGGCGTCCATCGGGCGACAGGCGGTTTCGGCCACCAGCCCCAGGCTGTGAAAGCCGAACAAGGTCAAGCGGCACAGGGTATCGACGCCGGCCACCAGAACCATATCGCAGACTCCGGTGACCAGCAACCGCTGAGCCGTCCCCAATGCCTTGGCGCTGGAGGAGCAGGCGGTGGACACCGCCAGGACCGGGCCGGTGATTCCCAGCGCCCGGGCCATGCACTCGGCGGTCGCGTGAACCGCGTGACGGTGGACGAAATTGAAATCCGCCGGCATTTCCCCGTGCGCGACGAAATGACGGTAAGCCGCCTCCGAATCATAGATCCCCGAGGTACTGGTTCCCAGCACCAGACCGATCCGTTCGGCCCCGTGGCGCACCATCGCACTTTCGATCCGGTGACGGAAACCACCCCGTTCCAGAAGCGCCAGGGCAAAACGGGCGTTGCGGCAGTCGTAACGCGCCAGCGCCGGCGGTAGCGGCGGAAGCGGCGCGTTATATTCTCCCACCAGGGTGGGGAACGGCAACGGCAATCGCCGGATCGGACGCAGACAGGGACGGTTGGCCCAAAGCGCGGTCGCCAACGCCTGCCGCCCGCCGCCGGCGGCGCTCAACGCTTGCCAGGCAGTGATGGCGACCGGGGTCATGGCTCGGATCGGATCAACGGCAGGCCCAGTCTGCGCCATCGGGCCATATGACCTTCCAACAGAACCACCTCGCGGCACCCCAGATCCCTCAGCCGGGAAGCGGCATACACGGCCCGGGGGCCATGCTCACAGGTCACGACCAGGGGTTCGCGGCGACAGCGTTCCAGAACCGACGCCGGCGTCTTTTCGGCCACTTCGGTGAAGGGAACGTGCACGGCGCCGGGAATGTGACCACGGCGGTACTCGCCGGCGGAGCGGACGTCGAGTATCAGCGGGGACCGGTCTTCCGCCAAGGCACGGGCCAGGTCGCGCGGTGCGACGGCGGGACCGCCACAGGCGGTCAGCGACAAGGTCAGCAACACGAGACAAACACTGCGCATCAGGACTCCGTCGGTTCCGAAACGGGGACGACCAGCACCGGGCACCAGAGATAGCCGCTCATCACGCCACAGGTCACCGCCAGGGACAACGCCTGCAGCACCGGCTGGGTCGCCAACCCCAGGGCGGCGAAGGCGGTCACCGTGGTCAGCATCGAAGCACCCATGGCCCGGTAGGTCGCCTCCGGGTCTCCGCCGCGCCGCTCCCGGTAGAAGATAGCGTAATCCACGCAAATGGCAATGGCCAGCAGTGCGGCGAGGAGGTGAAAAAAGCTGAGAGGGAACCCGGAGGCGGCGAAGCCGGCCACGATGGTCGCCCCCCCCAGCAACGCCGGCGTCAAGACCTGCAGGCCGGCCAGAACACTGCGGTAACGCCAGGCCAGCACTCCCCAGATGACGACGCTGCCGGCGACCAGCGCCAGGGCCGCCCGATGGCGGTAGCGTCGAGCCAGACGGTTGACACGGTCGCGCTGGCTGAGGTAGCGCACCCCGGCCAGGTCGGCGACGGCGGCACGCACCGCCGCCGGATCGTGCCTTCCGAGCCAGATGACCAGGTTCGCCCGGTCTTCCAGGATCTGGACCTGTCCCGCCAGAATTTCCATCGCCCGGGGATCGCTCGCCGTCAACCAGGGTGGTTCGGCGGTCGGCAAGCGGGACAGGGGAAGGACCGCCAGACCGGCATCGCGCAGGGCTTGGCGCCAGGCCTCGACGAACTCGGGGGTCACGTGGGCACGGTACTGTCGCCAGTTGTGAACTTGAAGTCGCCGGGAGACGTACCAGGGGTAGAGCGGCTGAAAGTGATCCAACGCCCCCTCGGCCTTGAGACGGCGCAGCCGCAAGGTGGCGGCCTCGGCCCGTTGCAGGGCGGTTTCCAGATCGGGGGCCTCGATCCATACCGCCCGTCCCGGTTCGATGCCCCCAAGGCGGGCGCGCACCCGGCGGTCCAGGCGCTTGAGATCGGGGTCGATCGCCGCCAACTTCTCCAGGTCATCGAGCCACTTCAACCGCGGCCACAACGCCGCCGCGATGGTGAGAGTCACCAACGCCAACCAACGGAGCCGGCGTCGATGACGGCGGGCGAAGGCCAGCCAGGCGGCGAGCGGCTGGAGGCGGGGACGGCGCAACGACCGTCCCGTGACGAAAGCCGGCAAGACGTAGCGGGTCGCCAGCAGGGCGGCCAGGATACCGACGACGGCGAAGACGGCGACCTGCTGAAACCCCGGATAACCGCTGGCTCCCAACGCCAGATAGCCGATCAGGGTGGTGCCGCCGCCCAACGCCAGGGCGGGCCACAGCCGCCGAACCACCGTTTCCGGCCGGTGGCGCCCGGCGCAGTGGGCCAGGACATGGATGGGGTAATCGATGCAGACTCCCACCAGCGTGCTGCCCAGAGCCAACGTCAAGCCGTGAACGTAACCGAAGAGCCACTGGGTCGCCAGGACACCGCCGGCGACGGCGAAGGCCAGAACCGCCGCCACCGCCACCAGGCTGCGCAGGGTGCGGAACAGAGCCAGAAACACCGCGAGCACCCCCAGGGTGGATGCCAGGGTGACACGGGTTACGTCTTTTTCGATACGCGCCTGGGCACGAACGGCGAATACCGGCACCCCGGTGAGGGTGAGACGGTAACCATCCGCATCGGCGGTGGTGAAGATCGCCTGCAGACGTCGTTGCAACGCGCGCTGACGTTCGATGGCGAAAGCCTCGGGCTCGGCCTCGATCACCAGCACTTCGAAACCCGCGTTCCGTGGGGGACGGAAACGATCGCGCCAGTCCTCGAAGGCGTGCAGGGTCAGCAGCAGCGGATCGCGCCGAACGACAGACTGCAGTCCGGCAGCCAACGGGGAAAGCAACGTTCGTCTGAGACGTTCGGCACGTTCGGGAAGACGCTCGATGTCGAACAGTACCGGTGCCTCCCGTTCCGGTTCGAGGCTGTAAAGCACTTCGGCGTGCTCCGCCTGGCGCCGGAGCAGATCGAGCATCGCCGGCGGCGGATCGGACAGCGACCATACCCGAACGACCCCCTCCACGCGAGCGAGGCGCACCCGCAGGCGGCGGGCGAACCCCGCCACCGCGGCGCCGGAACGGACCGGCTCGATCAGCAACAGATAACGGCGGGCGAAACGCGACTGCTGCAGTCGGCTCAGCGGTCCCACGGCCGGATCGGAACCGAGAAAGAACACCGTCAGCCGGGTTTCCAGCCGCACCTGGAGCGCCACCACCATCTCCAACAGTACCAGCAAGGCGGCGGCGAGCCAGCGTGATTTCATTCCCCCTGGGCCTGGCGATACAAACGGGCGATGCGGACTTTGAGATGATCACCGTACTCATCCAGGATCAGAGTCGTTCGGCTGCGATCGCCGTTGGCTTCCTGGATTTCCAGATAACGGGCGCCGTTCTCGGTCCCTAGAATCACGCGCCGGAACGGGGCTTCGGTGCCTTTCGGCGTCAGCACCAGGCGCCAGCCGGCTTTCGTTTCGTCCGTCTCCAGAAGGAAATCCCGTCGCACCGCCTCGAGATCGCCGCGCAGCAGACGCTGTAACAATACGATGCCCTGAACCTGGGGCAGAGAGCTGGGGAGAGGAAGACGGCGGCGTTCGCCGTCGGCGGGGCGATAGTACAACAATGCGTCGGGGGTGGCGACGAGAACGAGGCGCTCGGGCAACAGTTGCAGCTTCACCAGCGTACCGTCAGGATCGGCCAGCAGAAAACCGCTGCCATGCCAGGGTTCGGTCAACAGCGCGAGACGCCGGGTTTCCTGATAGCGAAACTGGTACGGCCGGTCGAGCACCAGCTCGGTCAACGGATCCCCGGCCCAGGCAGGCGCCCCCCACAGCCACAGCCACAGCCACAGCCAGCGGCGGCGTTCAGTCCAGCCAGAACGCTTCACCACGACGGGAGACCTCACGGAAAGTTTCATGGGGCGGCGGCATCCGCTCCAGCTGGGGAAAGCGCCGACGCCGGTAGAGGTATTCGCCGCCGACCAGCAATCCCAGGAGGAGCCAGATTCCGAAGCCGTGGAACCACGCCCAGGCGCCTTCGGCGCCGATCAGGGTCAAAGCGATCGAAACCAGGGCGACGGCGGCGAAAAAAACGCTCCACAGCCACGTCAGCCGGCGCAGATAATCCTGCAGATAGTCGGGAATCTCGGCGAACTGCAACCGTACCATGCGTTCGATCAACGGCGGCGGACGCCACAGGGTGCGCCCGAACAGCCAGGCCAACAACGCGAAGCTCACCGCCGGCACCCAAGACGTCACCCCCTCTCCCAACCACCAGGCACCACCGGCCAGGGCCACGGCCAGAATCGTCCACAGACGCCGCCATGGCCGTCTCGGCTCACGCACCGCCCTGACGCCCAACCAGGCCACAAGCAGCCAAGGCAGCACCTTGTGCCAGCCCAAAGCGGATCCCCCGACCACCCCTGCCAGGAATAAGACCGCGGCGACGATCCCGAACCTCATCGCTGGCGATTGGCGGCCACGAACTCGGCCAGAGCGGCGAGAGAAGCGAAAATCTGCGGATTGCGCTTGTCGTCGGAGCTGATTTTGATCCCGTAGCGGCGATCCAGCATGACGCCGATCTCGAGGGCGTCGATGGAATCGAGGCCGAGGCCGTCGCCGAACAGCGGGGCCTCGGGGTCGATGTCTTCAGGCGTCACATCTTCCAGATGGAGTCCTTCGATCAATAAGCGTTTCAATTCATCGATCAATCGGGTCTGCGTCATGGAAATTTCCGTCAATTGACGATGGCGGTCACCTTACCATTACGGAAGCGGACGATGAAGGTATCGAAACGCGAGGCCCAGTAGCGCCACTCGTTCAGATCCAGGGTCGGGGTCGCGGTGACCGGCGGATAGCCGATGGCCGCGATCACCGCTTCCTTGCGCATCCCCACCGCCACTTTGCCGGCTTTGATGAAACGGCGCTCCCTGGGAGTGAAACGGCCCAGATCCACCGGCCGACGCGCCAGCATCTTATGGAACGCCTGCTCGATGGTGTCGCCGGTATATTTCTGGACGTTCTCGATCTGGATCACCGGACCGTCGGGAAGGAGACGAATCTGAAAACCCTTGCGCCCCCAACTCACCAGTTCTACCTCGGTGTTGATCGGTACCAGCGAACCGCGGCGGTAATTGGTGGTGCGGTGGCGATTCTTTTCGTATTGAAACGAATACCGGGTATAGAAACGATCCCCGAGAGCTATCCCCGGCGGCAAGTTGGCCTCGGCCCCCTTGAAGGCTTTGGGACAACCACCGAGCCCCAGCGACACCACCAGCATACACACAAGCAAAGCGAACTTGCGCATCGCATGCCTCCTTCCCCAATGAACGTGCGATCTACCCCACTAATCTAGCACAAAACAGGAATGCCTCCGAACGTCGTCTCGATAAAGAAAAAATCAGCGAATTCGCCATAAAAGTGAATGCGTGTTCCAGTCAGACATGTTATCTTGGGAACCAGCTTGAGAAAATTCGATCCACCCCCATTGAATCGATATCGATCCCCATTAAGAGAGGACAAAGACGATGAAACGATACGCCTGTTTGCTCGTTCCAGGACTGCTCTCGCTCAGCTCTTTAGCTACGGCGGCGGACCGGAATCTGGAAAGCTGCATCGAGGCCATCGCCAACCAGAAACCGGGGGCGATGGTGAAGCTGGAGAAAGTCGAAGGCGAAGGCAAACGCCTTTACGAATTCGAAATGCGTGACGTCAACGGCTTCGAGTGGGAATTCATGTGCGATGCCGACACCGGCAAGATCGTAGAAATGGAAAGCGAGGTACGGTCTCCCGAAAGCCTCAGCTTCCGTCAGGCAAGCCGCTACACCGAGGAAGACGCCGCCCGGGTAGCGTTGAAACGTTTTCCCGGCCGCATCGAGGAAGTGGAATATGAAATCGAGGAAAACGGCGAGCCCACTTACGAGTTCGACATCGTCGACGCCAAAGGTCGGGAAACCAAAGTGGAAGTGAACGCCGCCAACGGCAAGATCATCGAAGTGTGGACCGAAAGCTGGGAAATCGGCGAAGAACCGGACGAGCGCCGTTGACCTTCGCCGCTCCGAGACGCCCTGGCTGGTCGCCGGGGCGTTTTTCTCATCGTTCCACGTAGCGCTTCAACCCCTCGAGGCCGTCACGGATCCAACGGCCCATCGCCTTCACCGCCGCCTCGTCGTTCAGGTGTTCCGGCGGGAAATTGCCGGTATCACCGCGGTAGAAACGCCCACGCCAGCGCACCGTCACCGTTCCGTCGCCGCCGTCTTCCACCTGGATCCGGGTGGAATAGGAACTGACCGGCAACGCCGCGACGTTGGGATCGCCCTGACGCAGATAGACGGTATGGTGATTCTCGTCCACTTCCAAGATCAACTCCTCGAAGGCTTCGCCGTTCGCCAGCTCGAAACGCCGCACCCGTTCATCCGGGCGATAGGAACAACGTACCACTTGGGGATGCCATTGGCAGACGGCCTCGGGATCGGCCACCGCCCGCCACACGGCCGCCAAAGGCGCGTGTATCTCGATGCGATGGTCCGCCTTCTGCGGCGTCGGTCCGTGGGCCCAGGCGAACATCGCCCAGCCGAACAGAACCAAAGCCCCCCAACGTTTCGACAACTGTCTCATGATGCACTCCTCAAGTTTTCCGTTCACGAATTCCATACCGATCGACCCAGCAGGCTCCACCGTAAAGGCCGACCAGAACCAACCACGCCCCGAGCCCCCACCACGGTCGTCCGTCCCACGGCTGGAGACTGATCTCCCGCACCCCCAGATGGGCCACCGCCGCTTGCAACGCCACCGCATCCGTCAGGGTGTGATACGCCAAACCGGCCTCCTGAGCCAACGTTCGCAGATACGCCGCGCGCAACGATGAGAGATGTTCCTGACCCAACACGTACTCCCCCCCGAAAGGGGCGTTGCGGGGATGGTAACCCGGCGCGTCGGTGGCGGGACGGGCAGGCAAGCCGAAGGTGCTGCGGTGGGGTACGTCTTCGGGGCGGTAGAATCCCTGGGGGCGTCCCGTCTCGTCGAACTTGGGAATCGGGGTCAACGCCGTACCCCCGACCCCGACCACCATGCCTGTCACCTTGCCTCGCAACGCCTTGAAGTCGGGGCGGTAACGCGGATTGACCGGTGGCGCTTCATGACCGTCGGTGAAGAACAACAGCGCGTGACCCCTCAGTTCGGGGCGGCGCATCAAGGTCATGGCGTCCCGCAGTCCTTTGGCGATGCGACTGTCGGCAGCCCAGGCCATCCGCCAATCGAGGCGGTCGATCACCGCCTGGAGGGCGTGAAAATGACCGCAGACTTCCAAAGGCATCGTCAACAACGTGCTGCGCCGTTCGGTAAACACACCGATACCGAGGCGCGACCCGCAGGGAAGTTGACGCAGCAGACTCTGCAAACGATCCTTCACATAGCTCAGACGATCCACGGCCGTCCTTTGCAAGCGCAGGTCGCGGGTGTTCATGCTACGGGTGATGTCCACCACGGCCACCAGGGGATAACCGGGGCGCTCACGCCAGCCGTAGGGCTTGAGCATCACCACCGCCAGCAATCCCGCCGCCGCCAGCAGCAAGCCGGCACGCCAGTCATGAAATATCCGTCGCATCAGGCTTTCAACGTTCGGTCTTGGCCCCGCGAAGGCGCAAAGCGTCTTTCAAATCGATCCATCCCTGGGTCCTTGTGCGGTGAAAAACGACCGCCATCACGGCAGCCCTCTGGGAAAACCCGGCACCCGGGTCCACAACGCCTCGCCGAGCGGATCTTCGCCGGCCTCGCGCTCCACCTCGAAACGCTCGATCTCCGGCAGCAGGCGTAACGCCGCCTCCAGATTGTAACGGGCCGCCCACAAGTCGGGATTCCGGCGTAGGGCATGGCGGTAAGCCTGCTTGGCCAACGCGACCAAGGGAACGGCCTCGTCGAAAGCGCTGCGCTCCACCTGCATCCGGGCCCGCCGCAGATAGAGATTGCCCAGGTCGTAGTACACCCACGGCA
>Ga0256839_1000727_pt1 | contig 42297 bp, 42 predicted proteins | sample 354166metaG_FD_185968 | JGI IMG/M metagenome (GOLD analysis project Ga0256839, IMG submission 185968) | Hydrothermal vent microbial communities from Mid Atlantic Ridge, Atlantic Ocean - 354-166 | ecosystem: Environmental > Aquatic > Marine > Hydrothermal vents | place: Atlantic Ocean: Mid...
TAGCTAAAGAGTTCGGTGAAGTCACCGTCAACCTAGAAATAGAACCCAGACAAATCACGCTTGATGTAGAAGACGCCAACATCCCTGCTCTACGTGAAGCCCTCAAAGGTCTAGGCTACCCTATGAGCGATGAAGATTTATCAACTTTGGAAGGGTTTACTACGACTGCGAAGAGTTTTGTTTCTTGTGCGGTGGGGAAGATGAATAGCTAATTCACTCCCCAAACAAATAAATCAAATCAGGAAACAAAACAATAATCAAAAGTGCCAAAAGTTGTAACCCAATAAACGGCACAACCCCTCTATATATCTCCCCTGTTTTCACCTTGTCTCCCGCTGCACCCTTTAGGTAAAACAACGCAAAGCCAAAGGGTGGTGTGAGGAAACTGGCTTGTAGGTTCATGGCTATGAGTATGGCAAACCAGATGGGGTCTATGCCTAGCATGGCTACTATGGGTACAAGTATGGGTACTACCACAAAAGCTATCTCTATGAAGTCTATGAAGAAGCCAAGTAAGAATATGACTAGCATCGCTATAAATATGAATGTCCATACATCTTCTTGGTCACCAGCAAAAAAGTCCATAGCCATATCTCCGCCACCTAACTCTCCAAATACAAGAGAAAATGCCGTAGCCCCAATGAGTATCATAAATATCATGGCGGTGAGTTTAACGGTTTCTATGGAAGCGTAACGTAGCATCTCGTAAGAAAAAGTCTTTTTATACATAGCCAACAACACAGCCCCCAACACCCCAATGGCAGCAGACTCAGAAGGCGAAGCGATGCCTGCGAAGATTGAGCCTAAGACTACACCTATGAGTAACAAAGGAGGAACTATCTCTTTTACTGCCTCTTTTACGATGTCCCCATAAGGTTCATCTGACGCTATGGCAGGTGCATACTCTTTGCTGAAGTATGAAATGATGAGAATATAAAGTATATACAGCCCTATAAGCAAAAGCCCAGGTACCACAGCTGCACGGAACAAATCTCCCACGCTTAGATGCATCTGGTCTCCAAGTATGATGAGGACTATAGACGGCGGTATAAGCTGTCCTAGCGTACCAGACGCTGCGATGCTACCGCTTGCTAGTTCGGGGCTATACTTATGCTTTAGCATGAGAGGTAGAGCGATGAGAGACATCATCACCACAGATGCCCCTACTATGCCTGTGCTAGCAGCGAGTATCGCCCCTACAAGTACCACAGAGATGGCCAGTCCACCACGTACAGAGCCAAAGAGTTTAGCCATGGAGAGTAGTAAACCCTCTGCCATTTTAGACTTTTCGAGTATGAGTCCCATGAGTATGAAGAGTGGCACAGCCATGAGCGTGACGTTACCCATGATGCCATAGGTTCTATAAGGAAGCATCTCTAACACCCCTAGCCCTACCTCATCTGCTATGAGAGCAAAAAACAGAGCCACACCTGCAAAGACAAATGCTACTTGAAAGCCAAGCATGAGTAACACAAGAGCCATAGCAAACATAAGAAACACTGGGTCAAACCAAAATGCCATGCGGTTGTACCATGCTAGGTATACAAGGGTAGCCACTAGGGCTATCCCTACGAGGGTTTTAAGGAGTACCATTTTCTTTTCTAGTCTATGATAGGCTTTGAGTACTTCTGAGAGTGCTTGAAGTACTAACAACATAAAGCCCACAACCAACACAGCCTTGATAGCCCAACGCTCTGTTAGCCCTCCGGGGTCCGAAGAGACTTCATTTTGCAAATAAGACTGCATAGTCATATCTACAGCATCACTTAAAAAGAGTAGTGAAAAAGGGATGACTAGTAGTAACATAGAGAGTATCTGCACTACCATCCGTATATCTTGACTGTATTGCTCAAAAAAGATGTCTACTCTTACGTGTTTGTCATGTTTCAGTGCATAGCTAAGTCCCAGTAGAAACACCATATCAAAAAGATGCCACTCTACTTCTTGGAGAGCTATGGAGCCTGCTGAGAAGAAGTAACGCATCCCTGCATCATAGGATACCAAAAGTGAAAGTAACACTACTAAGACAGCTGCAAACAATCCAGAGTATTTACTGATATTATCTAAGTAATAGGAAAATTTTAGATTCATTGTATTCTTTTTTATATATAAGGTCTAGAAAAATTTAGAGATTCTTTTTTCTAATATTTTTATTAGTATATCATAGATATCATGTTTCTTTCATCAAAGGAAATCTACACACCCACTTCTCTTTAACCTATGATTTACTATACTTTTTGACCCTTAAACTTTAGAAATCTAAGCTATAATTTAATACTCAAAAAGAATGGATGATTATGGTTATAATAGGTATAGGAAATGTACTACAAAAAGATGATGGGTTAGGGGTATACGCAGCGACATACCTCAATGAGAACTATACTTTTTCACAAGAAATTCAGATCATCAATGGTGGTGTTGAGGGAATACATCTCCTCAATATTTTAGAAGAAAATAATCATATTGTTATCTTAGACTGTTTACAACTTAACGATGCCCCTGCTTCAATCTATGCAATACCTGCTCAAGAAATTTCTGGTTATGGTCTTAACAATGGAGGTGCGCACGAAATCGGCATACTTCAATGTATGGATATGTTAGAACTTCAAGGGAAAGAAATTCCAGAAGCCATTGTTATCGGTATTGTACCCGGCGAGGTTACCTTTGAATTTGGCTTAAGTAAAGTACTTATAGATGCTTTTGAAGGGTATATCTCTGTCGTACTCCAGTATCTTAACAAGCATGGCATAAAACATACAAAAAAAGAAACCCTTACAGCACTTACAGAAATCATGGATAGAGCCAAAGACCCTTCAGGTGTTATGATTTAACAATACTAGTTTCCCAGCCGTCATACAATGCATCATGTGCCTCAGCAATATCTATAAGATTCAATGTAATGGCATCTATATCATGATAAAAAGGTTTATCTAATCGATAAAAGTCTAAACCTTTCACACCATCTTCATTTTCAATCTCATCTTTTATTTTATACCCTTTAGCCAAAAGTGTTTCGACAAGTGCTTCTTTTTTATCTACAGAAGGCATAAATATCTTGTGTTCTATAGCACGTGCCAAATGTAGTCCATCCCCCTGTTCTCTTAAGTTATCACATACCTTATGGTTTTGTATCAGCTGCCACTCTCTTGCTGTCGGATAAAGTAGCTTATGATAATAATTCCACTCTACATCTTCTTGATGTCCATTGGTAATATCATAACTTGTATGTTCATTAAGTGCAAACTCTATGAAGTCAGGCCAATTGTATGTATACTGCACATAATATAAAAATGTCACATAACCATCAGAGATAATACGCCCAACATATTTTCCTATACGAAATTTAATCATAGAAGCTTCAAGTTTATCTTCCATAAAAAGTATCTCTGGTTCTTCATTTTCTGAAAGTAACCCATTTTCATTAGGCTCTTTAAGCTTTGCTTTTACAAAAGCCACTGTAGGGTATGAGTATTGTATCTCTTCAAGTTCCATGGAAATACCAGCATTAAACTGTATAGAAGCTGGTTTCCCCTCCAGGTTTTTCATATATAGTTCCCAATATTCTTGCATCATAACTTCCTTTAATTCATTTCTAAACTCATGAGGTACATATCTTCCCCATCAAGTACTTTTACTCTTAGACTCTCGCACTTCACACAAAAATATCGTACTTCATCCACCTCAAAAACATTACCACAATCTTTACACTCAAGTTTCAACTTTTGAGGATTGATGACAAATTCTGCACCATCACATATCGTTCCCTCTTTAAAGGTATCAAAAGCTGTTTGGAGCAAATGCGTTTCTATACCTGACATTACACCTATCTTAGTGATAACCTTAGTCACTTTATTAGCATCATTTTGTGCTGCTATCTCTTCGCACTGATTGAGTAGTGCTTGTACGACACTATATTCATGCATATATTCTATCCTTTGTTGTTTTTAATTTTAACCTTTTAGGTGTCTCTCTTGGACATATTTTGTAGACAAAATCACGTCTTAATATATGAAATGCACTCTCTTTCTCCCAAAATTCAGGATGCATGACTTCGATTTCTTTCTCTTTAAAAGCTTCTATTTGTGCTTTATTGGCTTCAATATAGTCTTCTTTATCCCAAATAAAGTCATCATTATACTTAGATGTTGCAAAAGTGTGTAGATTGTCATCATAATGCTCATGTGCATAGACTTCATCTACCATACCCAAAATTTTTGCTTCCTTTACAGAAAGTGGTAAACAATCATCTAACAGTTGTTGTGCCTTTTTTTCACCTACACGCTTTGGCAAACTGTAGGTATGATATTCACTGCCACTTAATCCTAAAGTTTGGTAATGAGGGTTTAACACTACTCCCTCTCTCGCTACGACAAAATCACATGCAAGCCCCATAAAAACACCCCCTGCACCTGCATTACGATGAAACGAAGCAATAGTAACCACTTCTTCTGCATAAAGTATAGATGATACCAAATCATTCATTGCATTGATATTTGCCCAACCATCTTCACCCTGTTTCGCAGAGTCTTCAAGTATATTTAGATGTATCCCATTTGAAAAAAAATCCATTCCTCCCATCAATACCAATACTTCACATTCTGTTTTTAAATATTCTACAGCATATTTAAGTCGTATACATTGCTCAGCACTCATTGCACCATTATGAAAATTAAAATATAAATATGCTACATTGTCACGTCTTCGTACACTCACTTCATAAAAGGTATCATAAGATTTGTCAAATACCAAGGGCAAACGATCTTCTTTTATACCTTGCAGTTTTTCCTTTAGTACATACGTAGCAGGGAGCTTAAATTTTCCAGCTTCTCTAAGATGACTTACCCATACAGCACCATCAATGGTACCCAAACAAATGGCACCATCTCGTTTGGCCAATATCTCTTTAGGCTCTCCTGTAAATTTATCCTCTTTATGTGCACCAAATAAATAACAGGGCACCTCTAAAATTTCATCTAAAGCCCCAGGGAAAGAATCAGATAAATAAATTTTCTCAATAATCGTTTGGGTAGTATCATTCCCCCAATCTATCGCTCTTTTTTCTTGTGTAAATTTCTCATGTATAGGATTTAAAACTTGAGGTGACACCGTTTCATTTTTTAAATTTTCAAAAAATAAGTCTAATGCTTTTAAAGAACTATGCACTATTTCTTGTCTGTATAATGAGGCTTTGTACGTGTTTCTCACGCTAAAATCAACTTGGGCATAAATATCACCACCATCATATTCAGCATTTGCTTTGAGTATCACCAATCCCCACTTTTTTGTATGACTCTGAAGTGCATACTCCAAAGCATTGGGACCTCTATCACCTATGGGACCTGGATGAAAGATATACGTGGGATACTTTTCATAAATACTTGCAGGTAAATATCGTTTTAAAAATGGACAAAGTATAAGTTCAGGTTGAAAAGCCTCTATCTCCTCCAACATTTGCATCTCACTGATTGCAAAAGAGACGACCACTTCGTCTCCTCTATCTTTTAAAGCAGTATATACTGCTTGTGTTTGAGAATTAAATGCTGTGCACAGTAGAAGTATTTTCATCTATCTTCTTAGCAAATACGTGGCAATAATTCACCCGTAGGCAAATCTAAAAATCTTTTTGTTCCCCAAGAAGAGTTAAGCAATACCTTACCTTTGTATTGTTCAGTGACTGTTGCTATGACTCTAGAAGTAGTATGTGTGTTTTGTAAAACCTCTAAAGCTTTGGCCTCATCCTTTTTTGCAACACACAGTACAAATGTACCTTCATTCGCAAGGTCAACAGCTTCAAAGCCCAACATCTCACAAATACCTCTGACTTCTTCTTGCACAGGAATACTCTCTTCTTCTACTTCTACACACACATCAGAAGTCTTCGCCCATTCGTTGAGTACAGCAGAAACCCCACCACGCGTCGCATCACGCAAAGTAACGATATTTACATTTGCATCTATCAATGCTTTGATTTGTGGATAAAGAGAAGCACAGTCAGTTTGAAGTGTACTGTCTAACTCTATGCCTTCACGTGCAGCAAAGATAGTCGCTCCATGTGCTCCCACATCACGAGATACCAAAATACTCATGCCAGATTTAAGCCCAGCAGCAGTGATACCTTTGTGTTCTATTTCACCTATACCTGTTGTATTAATGAAAAGTTTATCTACAGCTCCCTTTGGTACTACTTTTGTATCTCCACTGACTACGATAGCACCATTGATTTCCAGTTCTTTTTTCATAGACTTTACAATTTTTTCCAAATCACGCGTAGGAAAACCTTCTTCAATAATCACCGAACATGTCATATATTTTGGTTTCGCACCCATCATTGCCAAGTCATTACAAGTACCACACACTGCAAGTTTTCCAATGTCTCCTCCAGGGAAGAAAAGAGGACTTACCGTAAAACTGTCTGTGGTAAATGCTAATTTACCATCTTCTATGACAGCTGCATCCTCACTCTTGGCTAGAATATCATTCTCAAAATGTTTATAAAATATTTTTTTTATAAGTTCATTGTTCTCTTCGCCACCGTTACCGTGGGCTATAGTGATTGTTTTTGTCATAAAAACTATTTCCTTTTATAAGATGTTGTGCCCTCACAACACCGTTTAGTTATGCTATAGATGTCTATAATTCTTTAAAGTTCAAGGTATCCTCAAGAGGCAATACCTTATATAATTAATATATTAAATGAGATTTCCATACTTATAGTACGCTGCACACGCACCTTCAGAACTCACCATACATGAGCCTATAGGTGTTGTAGGTTTACAAGCTGTACCAAAAATAGTACATTCCTGAGGTTTCGCCATTCCTCTTAATATATCACCACAAATACAAAGTTTGTGATCTTCAATCTCTGCGATAGGAAGTACATCTTTATATTGGATTTCAGCATCATACGCTGCATACTCTTTTCGAAGTTTTAGCCCTGAATCTGGTACATTTCCAAGACCTCTCCATCTAAAAAGACTCATTTTTTCAAAATAAGTTTCTATAAGCTCTTGGGCTTTAAGATTTCCTTCATGATTGACAACACGTTTATATTGTACTTCAAGTTCACAACGATCTTCAATGAATTGTTTAATAATCATAGAGATACCCTGCATAGCATCCACGGGTTCAAAACCAGTAACGACCACAGGACGACCATAGTCTTTTGGAAACTTATCATAAATTTTTGAACCCGATATAACTGACACATGGCTCGGCCCTAAAAATGCATCTATTTGATTGTTATAACTATCCACATGCACATCACGACTGTCAATAAGTTCAACCATCACCTCAGGGACAGTCACATGATTAATATGGAACAAAATATTTGTTATCTTTTGTTTGATCACCTGCTCAACCAGTACTGCAGTCATTGGTGTTGTAGTTTCAAAACCTATAGCAAAGAAAATCACAGTTTTGTCTGGATGTTCCTCTGCAATTTTGATACATTCCATTGGAGAATAGACAAAACGTACATCAGCACCTTTTGCACGAGCATCTTGTAAGCTTCCGTTAGATCCTGGAACTTTAATCATATCTCCCAAGGTGACAAGTATCACATCATCTTGCATTGCCAATACATATGCATGATCAATACGTTCTTTGGGCATGATACATACTGGACAACCAGGTCCATGGATGAAATTTACATTTTCTGGTAGAAGTTGTGGTAAACCAAACTTCATAATAGTATGTGTATGACCACCACACACTTCCATGATATTGATAGGTTTTTTTAATTTTTTTGCATCTTCTGCAATTATATTTGCATAAGCTTTAATGGTTTCACCATCACGAAAGTCATCATAAAGATTTTTTAATTCTAAATTTTCCATGATTACGACTCTATTTTTAAATCTTGAATGCCTCGATTTGGACATTCATCATCTTCTAAAATCGCCTTACGTCGATCTTCTTCATCCATAAGGGTCAATATCTCTTTATAGGTATTAATAGACTCCATTGCTTCTACTTCATCGATTTTATTCATAACAAAACCAATGTGTAACAGTACATAATCACCTATTTGTACATCACCATCACCCATCATCATTAGATTTGCATCACGCTGTACACCCATAGTATCTACTGTACACATGGTTTGATCATCTGAAATTTTCACTACTTTACTTGGGATTGATAAACACATAATTAACCTCTCATTTTTCTTTTAAATTCTATCCATTCAGCGACTGCTTTAACAGACTCTATATCATTCACATTGACTTCTAAAATGTCAACATTTGGTTTAATACGTCTTGCATCTGCTTTTTCTCTTTCTATATCATACTTAAAATGAGGAAGTAAATCTGTTTTGGTAATAAGCACTAAATCAGCTTGTCTAAACATTACTGGATACTTAGCTATTTTATCTTCCCCCTCAGGTACAGACACAAGTACAATGTTCAAGTGTGCTCCTACATCATACGATGCAGGACAAACAAGATTTCCTACATTTTCTACAAAACATACATCTATCTCATCAAGTGGCATATCATGCAAACCTTTATGCACCATAAATGCATCCAAGTGACAAGCTGTACCTGTTTGTATCTGCTGTGCATGTATACCTTTTGCTCTAAGTCTATCGGCATCACGCTCAGTCTCCAAGTCACCTTCAACTACACCAAATTTAAATGTAGCAACATCAGCCAAATGTTCTAAAAGCGTTGTCTTTCCAGAGCCGGGACTAGACATAAGGTTGATACCTATAATCCCTTTTTCTTCTAAATGTTTTCTGTTATGATTGGCTTCATGATCATTTTTATCAAGAATCTTTTGAATAACTGAAATGGTCTTTGCATCATTAAGTTGTGGGTTATGATGTAAGTGTTCATGTGCCTTCTGATGCTCACCTGAACCATCATGCTCATGTGCATGACTATGACTCTCATCTTCATGTCCATGAGAATGAAATGTTTTTCCTCCATCATGACTATGTTCACCAACCTCTTCTGCCACAAGACCTTCCATACCTCTTATACTACAACCACAATCTGTACACATATACTATTTCTCCTTTATCTATTTAATATCTTCTTGAAAAGGGCAAAGCTCCTTTTCAATACCTTTCACTAAAACTTCACCTTGAGTGAAAAATTAGCTAAGCAATATATTTGTTCCTACAACCAGTGAAATGACACCAGCAGTCATAAATGCTCTTCTTACATTCGTAAGGCTTCCTAAAAAGTTTTCATTAATGTAAAGCATCACTAAACCAAATGCACCAAATACCAACATCACACCTATAGTAAACGCAGCTACCAAAGAAAAGTCCACAGACCCACCTTGCACTGCACCAAGCGTAATAAGCATTCCTCTCACGCCACCTGCACCCATAAGGAGCCCAAGTGTAAGTGAAGAGGTATTGGCTACTGTATCTTCACCGTGTTCATGTGATTTCCCAAACCATATATGGATATGTTCTTTACCCTCATGAATGTGTTTTCGTAGTTGTATACGATTCAACCCCACCATAAAAAGAAGATACACTCCCATAGCGATGATAACGGTTGCAGAGATGATATCTCCGTATGCTAAAATCTCTTCAGAAATTGCCACAGTCTCTAATACCTTTGCAAAAAGGAAAAGACTTACTCCATGCCCTATCGCAAACAAAGAAGTAATCAACAGTGTTTTTCGTTTATTCTTACCTATAGAAAAATCTGCTATCGCCGTTAGATGGTCAGGACCAAAAGCGTGGAGTATACCATACCAAAAAATAACAATTAATGATAACTCCATAACTCTCTCCTAAATGCATATTTCTGTACTATATTAGTCACTTATCATTAAATACGTATTAAAAAATCTACTTCTACTCTATTTTAAGGACTAAATGTTACCATGTTTTATGAAATGTATCTATTGTGAGCACCCATATACGTATCTGTTAGCAGATAAACAACGTAAATGTGGAAAATGTAAAAAAAAATTTAGCCCAAAAAAACTAGCCAGAGAGAAAAAACTATTTGCACTCTTTACAGCTGGTGTAAATGCAAGAGAAGCTTCTAAGCAAAGTAACATGCATGTTGCAACCATACAAAAATACTTTGAAAGATTTCGAAGAAATATTACATATTATGCCGATGAAATGTATCAAAAAAACAGTCACCGTGTTACAGGATACGATGAGTATCTCTATCTCCCCAAAAGCCTAAAAATAGAAGAAAGCATAGAGAAACTCCAACATTTCCTCACCCTGAGTTATGATAATAAAGTCTACAATATAATGATGCCACAAACAAGGGATTTGCACTATGCTGAAGATGATATACAAAAGAACAAGCTTTTACTCAAATACCTCAATTTCAATAAAATAGCAAAACTTTCCAAAGCACAAAATACCATTACTCAATTTTGGGATTATTTTGAAAATTTCATACTACAATACAAGGGCGTAAGTGAGGAACAGTTTATTTATTATCTTAAGGAAGCGGAGTGGCGGTTTAATACCGCCCAAACTTAAAATTACATCCAACCTTTTAACATCAAATGCCAATACATTGGCTTCAGCATATACAAGTCAAATGCCCACCATAAATAGCGTGGTTTTTCAACTGCCAAAGGAAAAGAAGGTGCAAGTCCCTCATAATTAAATTCAGCCAAGATAATTTCCCCGTATTCAACTTTGAGAGGACATACTGTATAGCCGTCAAATTTTTCTGTTAATGGTTTACCTTCTACCGCTGCTACCAAATTGCCTACAGTTACAGGTCCATGATGTCTTGCAGAACCACCTGTTTTTCCCAGAGGTATACCACAGATATCTCCAATACCAAATATATTTGGATATCTTCTATGTTGTAATGTCTCCTGGTCTACTTCCAACCATCCTTTCCCTGTACCTTTTTGCCAACCTAATTTTGACTCAGCTATTGCCTTTGGTGGTCCCATAGGTGGAACAATATGTATAAAGTCATAAGATAAATCTACTTTTTCTTTATGCTCAGTTACGTCATATTCACCAAGATCTTCATCATATTCGCCTTTTACTTCATATATATGCTCAAAAGTAGCCACTTTCTTTTTAACATCAATAGCAACAAGATTATGACCAAAATGGTTGGTGATAGTATCATATCGCTTTTGTACATTGGCAAGTGATGTTTCAATTTCAGGAAGACTAAATAGTTTTGATTTAGAAGTAGCATAAATATAATTTGCACTCAAACCATCTTTCTTCAAATGATCCGCAGAAAGATACAATATTTTTTGTGGAGCACCTCCACACTTAATAGGTGTTGCAGGTGCGGTATAAATAACTGTAGGTTTTTTACCAGAAGCAGCTGTTTTTTTCATTGCTTCAAACCATTTCCATGTAAGTGGACCCCCATCAGCCGTACCAGCTTCAGCATTATTTAAATAGACACTTGCAATTCCATTTTTTCCTATATCCTCTTCTGTAAGACCTTTGATCCAGTCATAATGGTACACCATTCCCGTAGCAACAACCATATAGTCATATACCACAACTTTTCCTGCACGTGTGGTGACTTGATTCTTTGTTGGTTCAAAAGAGGCTACTTCATCTTTTATCCAATGCACATCTTCATCTATAAAATTTTTATTCTCTTTCATCATTTCGTCAACAGTTGCTATACCTGCTGCAACAAATACTTGTTCAGGTTGATATAGATGTTTTTCATTGGGCGCAATGATAGTAATCTCTGCATTAGGCAAAGCACTACGGAGTCTCGCCAATGCCATAATCCCTCCCGATCCTCCACCAACTACAAGCACTTTCACTTTTTTATCTGAACTAGGCCCAGCTTCTGCTGGAACAGGTGCACCTAACATCATGGCTGCCCCACCTGTTAAACCCATTATTTTTAAGGCATCTCTTCTACTCATACCTGTATGTTCTTTGGTATGTAACATTTCATACGTTATTTGACTTTGTCGTATAGTTTTCTCTTTCATGTCTAATTCCTTTTTGTTATAATAATTATAATTTATTAAATATTTATTATTGCTTAAGTTAAATTGTAAATCCATTAAGCTAGAGTTAGGTAGTATACAAGCAAAGGAGTAACACAATGAAACATCCCGTTAAAGTCTATTTAGAAAAAGGAAAAACCTACCAGTTTTGTACCTGCAGTAAAAGTGCCGATGGTGTATTGTGTGATGGTAGTCATAAGAACACAGAGTTTAAACCCCTAGAATTCATAGCTACACGTAACTCTGAAGCATTGTTATGTTTATGTAAAAAAAGTACATGTACACCATATTGTGATGGAACACATGCTAAACATGAAAAGTTTGACTTGGATTTTCTCCTAGACTAGTCTAAATTATCTCCAAAATTCTTTCACATCTGCCTTTTGAAACTGATATCCCAAGTCTTCACAAAGCGTATTAGAAGAAATAACTTTATGTACACTTTTTTTTCCTGAAAAATATGTTGCTCCAAAATGAAACTGTTCTGCATTTTGGGAAAAAATCTCTTTTTTTGTTGACTGTATGGGTGCCACGACATCAAACGTTTTACATCTTCTATCTTTTTTTATAATCTCTGAAATAATTTCTACAACATCATCCCTGTGAACATACTGGGTAACACTATCTTCAATAGTATGATGAATCGTGTATTTCCCTGCTATTCTATCATAACCCATTAAGCCACCTAACCTTAATATCACTGCATCATCTTTTGCTGTTTCTACAAGTTTTTCAGCTTCTATAATACTCTTGTTCTCCTCATAAAATGAGATAGAACTTAAAAAAATTACTTGTGTATCTATCTTAGCATCCAAATAAAAAAGTGTATCATCCAATACCTCTAAATACTCACTCGATGGTGGTATAGCTATGAGTAAAACATCACAGGCATAAAACTGAGCTACAGCATTCATACCTATGTCACGAGACAGACAATTCACTTCATGTCCTATAGACTCAAGTTTTTCACGTACAACAGCACCGATCCATCCACAGCCTAAAATAGATATATTTTTCTTTTTTTCATACATTATTTTCCTTTATACTATCATTAGGCAGAGGCAACCACCTGCCCTAAAGATATCCCTCCATCATTAGGTGGAATAGTATAAGAGATAAGTGCCTCAGGAAACCTCTCCAGTACCAGTGCTAAAAGTATCCTATTTTGAAAAACCCCTCCACTTAACACCAATGGTAAATCATAAGCTTTACTCACCACAACTATTATCTCCACTAAAGTATGAAAAAACTTTGAAACTGCAACAACTACATCATCTTCGACTAACAACTCTTTAATCATTGGCAGTATATCTATCAACCCTTTTTCATAGCCAAAAGTGTAATGTCCAACGACAGATTTATCATATAACTCTTCGAGCATCATGCCACTCTCTCCCTCAAAGCTCATTACCTGGCACACACCCAGAAGTGAAGCTACAGCATCAAAAAGCCTTCCTACTGAGGAACTTAGAGGCGCATTAAGTCCTTTTTCCCACGACAGATAATATGTTTTGAGTTCTACGTTTGAAAAAGATTTTGTTGTATGGTTGTCTAACAGTAATGTCTTTTCACCATAAAGATCAAAAAGTAACGAAAGCGCCACACGCCTAGGCTCTTTAATAGCTTTAGAACCACCAAGTAACTTAAAGTAGTTTACATGTGCTACACGTTCAAACCCCTCATAGTCACACACCATAAACTCACCACCCCATAAAGTACCATCTTCTCCATATCCAGTACCATCAAATGCAACACCCAAAACTTTACCTATGACTTGTTTCTCAGCCATCACACCTAGGATATGTGCATAATGATGTTGTACTTCATTTCTTTGAATTTTCTCATCCTTGGCTGCTATCTGAGATGCCACTTTAGTAGACTCATAGTGGGGATGCATATCATGCGCTATCACTTCAGGTTTAAAGTCATACATACGTTTTAGCGTTTCAATATTTTTTTCATAATATTCTACTGATCCTATGCTATTTAAATCTCCAATATGTGGAGAGAGTATCACCTGATTTTTAAAACCTATTGCAATCGTATTTTTTTGGTTCGCACCAAGCGCCAATATTTTGTTAGATAACGCAAAAGGCAACTGTATACTTACAGGTGCATACCCTCTCGCACGTCTAAGTAGAATTTGTTTCTCTTTGACTACCATTACAACAGAGTCATCACAACCATTCACTATTTTTCTGTCATGTTCTAATACATAGTCATACACACCTTGTAGTTTTTCTAAATCTTTTAACTGTGTACAAATAGGTTCATCTGTCACATTCGCTGAAGTTGCAACCAAAGGACAATTAAGTGTATCAAGTAATAAAAGGTGTAAAGGCGTATAGGGTAAGAACAATCCGATTTTTGACATATTGGGTGCAATATCCGTAGCTAGCTTTCTTCTCATTTGGACAATGACAATAGGACGTTCTTTTGAGGATAAAAGTGCTTCCTCTTTTTGAGATATCTCTCCAAGTTCTCTTGCAATGTCTATATCTTTCACCATCACAGCAAAAGGTTTACGGGGTCTGCATTTTCTTTTACGTAATTTTGCAACAGCTTCAGTATTGGTCGCATCACACATAAGATGATACCCACCAACGCCCTTTACCGCTACAATTTTTCCATTTTTTAGAAGGTTTGCAGTTTGCTCAACCATATCATCTTGCCTAGTTCCTAAAGACACACCTGTATTATCCATCAAATTTAACTGTGGACCACAATCCCAACACCCAATAGGTTGTGCATGATAACGTCTATCCAAGGGGTTCTTATATTCACTTTCACAAGCATCACACATCTTAAAAAATTTCATAGAAGTATGTGCTCTATCATAAGGTAAATGCTCGATGATAGAGTAACGCACACCACAATAGGTACAGGTAATAAAAGGATACCCAAAACGACGATTTTTGGGATCAAAAAGTTCAACTTCACACTGATAGCAAATACTCACATCTGGAGGAATACGTACTGTTGTTTCTCCTTCATTTTCTGTTGTAATAATGTGAAAACCAGTATATGTATGAAAGGGGATTTTATTTGTTTCTATTCTATCTATTTGGGCTAAAAGAGGAAGTTCTGCATTGATTGTTTCTATAAAATGTTGAAGATTCTTTGAAGAGGCATTCACCACAATTTCAACACCTTGGGCACCATTAAGCACTGTCCCATGGAGTGAAAAACGTGTAGCTAGTCCATAAATAAATGGTCGAAATCCTACACCTTGTACTGTACCCTCAATCTTTATCTTATAAGTAGAGAGCTCCATGTACCGCATTCTCCTTACCAATAGGAAAGTTTTTACTCATAATAGGGTTTTTTTGTCCTAATGTTCGTTGTATTCTACCATAAAGTGACTGATTGGCAAATGTTTCACCTGTTAGTGTGACAATATTACTACCTACTTTATCACAAAGCTGTGGTACTATTTCACCAATATAATCACCAAAAGACTCATATATACTATAACACATAAAGTTATTTTCCACATCTCCTAACTGATAAGACATAATACTGGTAAGAAATGCATAATTGTCAAAACGGTTGTCTTTGACTCTGGTGTCGATTTGTAATCCACCTTTACCCAAAAAGCTTAATGCCTCCGCAGAAATACCTTCAAAACTCTCATCTTCTAGCCCTAGCGTTATCGCAGTAACTTCAAAGATATCCATATCACCCTGAAGGTTATCTAAACGTTCCCATACTTCTGGATACGCTTTTTTATAGTTTCCTACAAGTCTATCAGACCCTTCTCTAAGTGTACGTATTTTTTCCCAAAGATTGTCAGACTCAAATGGTATAGGTGGTACAGCATTAATCACTGTTTTACCATTATAGTAAAGGAAGTTAAGACTACCATCAAAATGTACACCTACTGCTTTTTGCCCTACTTTATGATGTTCAGCCAATACAGACATCATGGAAGCTTTATACTGTTCAAAACGATGTTCATTTGAATGTCCACTTTCAAAATCTTCATTTTCCAACACATAAATCTCATCTGTATCTACAGAGTCAAACACTTCTAAAGAGTCTATAATCCTTTTACCATCTACTTCTACACACGCTAAATCATGGGCAACAGAGACTCTGTTTCTATTACCTTGAACTTGGGTAGGAAAAAGTATACGCTCTCCAGAAACAAAAAGTTTTTTATCCTGATTGATGAAAATTTTCATATCTTTTTGTGTATTGATAGGCATATCAAAATCCACTAAAAAATCTGCCTCTTCCGTGCTCTCACACTCAATATATGCTATAAACTCTAAGCCATGTTTTATTGCTTCTCCCGCCAATAGCATCGTCATCCCATCATCTGGATATTTGACTAGTGCAGAAGAACCATAGAGTTTTTTTAAGACATCACTTTTTGTTGCCACTCTAAGCAATGGACGTTCTATACTTAACAAAGCATTGAACTCTTGTTCAACCATCATAAGATGTTCATTAAATCCAGCTGCACTTACCATAAGCAAGGTAGAAAGTGCAACATTTTCTTTGCCTGATTTAGCAAAGGAGTATTGTTGTCCTGCTAAATTATTTTCAAGAGAATTTGCAGTAAAGCTAATATTTTTTATAGCTTCCAAATCTCGATTTGGATTAAAAAACTTTCTATATCCATGCATCGTTTTCATAAGTACAGTTTTACCAGAAGCAATAGCACCTGCACTTGCCTTAAAGAGCTTACGATAATCACCTTTATTGAGAGCCATATGCTCTGTTTCTCTGTCCAGCATACGTAGTCCTATACCACACTCTATACACGAAATAAGTGGATAATCCTGACGTAGAGCATTGTTTTTGCTCTCTTCTTCACAGGCACCACAAGGTACCAAGAACTTCATAGTTGTATTTGCTCGGGTATAGGGATACTTCGTTAAGAAGGGATGTTGCGAACCACAGTTATTGCATGATGTAAAAGGGTAAAAATATCGTCTTGAACTTACATCAAACATCTCTTTTTGACAGGTAGGACATGGAGCAATATTGAGAGGAAGATCGATAGTATCTAATGGCATGAGTGCCGGTTTGTCTTCTGAAAAATAGTGCTTTCCTTTACCAAGAAAAAGTGATGCAGGTATCACATCTTCCATTCCTAGTAAAAATTTCTCTAATTTTTCATCATCTCTATTAAATGTCATAATTATTTTGTCATTTGTTTGAAGTACATCTACTTCTATCTCTTTTTGCTTAGCATATGCTCTTATAAGATCTGCAATATAGTTTTTATTTGAAGAGAAATTAATCTCAAAGATAAAATACATGTATGTTCCTTGTTCTATGTTTTTGTTTACTAGACAACTAAAAATCAGTATTTTTATTTTACTTCTAGCTGTATACTAAACAATGATTCTTCACAAAACTCAAACTTACATAAACTTGCATCAAACAAATGTATAAAAAAGTTGAAATGAAAAATTTTATTGTTTTCTAAAGTGAGTCATAAATAATGAGTTAAATCAATTCTGTCATATTATGAAAATCTGAAATTGTTGGATTAGCATATCTATCTATAATACTTTCAAAAGAGATTGTTGTAGGTTTTTTTCTCAATACAATACCTGAGTCAGCTAACTCTTGCAATGTTGTATCAACTAAGTTTGGCATATGAGAAAGCGCTTCTTGTGTCATACCATTTTTAACATCTATGATATCATGTGGTACCATAGTAATGAGTTGTACTTCTCCCATTTCTTCATGAAAAGAACATATCTCAATCATCATTGTTATTTCTACCTCATTTGCAGTTTTACGTGTAGCACTTTCATGTGCCATCACCTGTTCCGCATTTTCTGAAGAAATAGTACCCACTGGTCCTTCTTTAGATCCAGTGCCAACAACAATAACTTTATCATACTCTTGATAGTAAGTCATCAAAGTAAACCCTAAAGTACCTCCTTCAACAATCGTCAAATTTGGATGTGCTTCATAATTTTCTTCAATATATTTTACTAAATATGCACCAAGACCCTCATCATGAAACATAATGTTTCCTATTCCGACGAGTGCTATTTTTTCATATGCCAAGTTTTATCCTTCAGACAAAGAGAGCTTACGCCTCTTTATCCTCTTTTACAAATTTACTACCGCCAATAACAATAGCGATATCACCCTCTTTCCAGAAGATTGTTCTCCATACCTGGTAGTAAATATGAAACACTACCCAAGTAATAATTAACCACATTGTAATGTGATGGGAAATACGTACATCCATCAAAGTCGCTGTAGGTCCACCTGCAACCAACCATCCACTTACAGGAATCGTCCAGTCTGTCACTAAGTGTAGCATAGCAGGCCACCATTCACCAATACTACTTAATCCTGATCCAAGACCATGTACATACATTTGTAGTCCCGTTAACAGCATCCACACCAATAAAAGATGGAAAATCGTAAAATACACGATATTAAAACTATCACTATGTGTTGAATCAAAGTTCTTTGTACGGTTTAATGTCAGTAAGTTTACCAATACAGCAAAAAACTCTTTTATATTTGTAGGCGTAGGCAATATTTTCTTGTATGGTTTCTCAAAACGAGAGAAAAAATAAAGATATGCCACAATAATTGATGTCACATCAAAAATAATCGCTACTATAAAGTGTCCCCATCTATTCCATGCCATCACATACTTATCTACAGCAGGGTCTGCTATAAATGTTTGATAGTATGGTGCGCCAATATACAATCCTGTTGCAACTGCTACAATCATCGAAAATGCATTGACCCAGTGGATGGTTCTCATCGCTGGGGTCATACGTTTTACTTGTTTATATCCTTGTTTATTAGCCATCATAGCCTCCTTAGAATGCGCAAGTAGGGTCAACTTTATAGACAGCTAACTCCTTACCATTGGTATCTAGTACATGCACCGCACAAGCAATACAAGGGTCAAAGCTGTGAACCGTTCTAATAATTTCTAGTGGTTCTTCAGGGTTTGCTACAACTGTACCAATAACTGCTGCTTCATACGCACCAACTTCACCATTTGGTCCTCTAGGTCCAGCATTCCATGTCGAAGGAACCACTGCTTGGAAGTTTTTCACTTTACCATCTTTGATAACCATCCAGTGACCTAATGATCCTCTAGGAGCTTCAGCCATTCCTCTACCTCTACAGTCTTTACTTACTTCATCAAAGTCAAACTCTGTCCAAGTACTAAGATCTCCAGAAGCTGCGTTTTTCGCAAGCTCTCCTGCCCAGTCTTTCATAGCATCAGCAATCATCTCAGTCTCAATAGCACGTGCTGCTGTTCTACCTACAGTAGAGAACAGTACAGTAATAGGAAGACCTGAACGCTTAAGGAAATTACCTACGTATTTAGTGATATTTTTATCACCTTTAACATAACCAACAACCATACGTGCAAGAGGACCAACTTCTACTTTACGACCATCATACAATGGAGATTTAATCCATGAGTATTTTTCATCTGTTTTAAGATAAGCATACCCATCTTCTTTTTTGTTAAGTCCCGTATATTTAGGAATTGTAGTTCCGTCATATGGATGTTCTGGAGCACCTGTACCTTCAAACCAAGAGTGTGTAACATCTTCAGATACTTTGGTATCATCAAATTCATGTACCTTTGTGATATCACCATCGAGTACTAATCCTGAAGGTAATAAAAGTGCAGAGTTATAAAAACCTGTATCATCTAATCTAAAGTCACCATATGACATGTAAGACAAGAGTCCGCCACCAGTTCCACCTACACCTTTACCAAGTGTACCTTTATGGTCAGAGGCATGGAAAGTAGCAGATGCATCAGTTGCTTCTTTTGCATACGCAGTTCCTGCCATATAAATATCTGGAAGGTATGCTTTTTTAACAAATTCAGTTGTCTCACGTAATAACTCTTGGAAAAGAGAAATACGAGCAGGGTTTTGGATATCTTGTACACATGTTACCCCACCAACTACAATTGATTGTGGATGTGGAGACTTACCACCAAAGACAGCATGCATTTTAGACATACGTCTTTGCACATCTAGCCCTTTAAGGTAGTGTGCCACACCAATAAGATTTTGCTCAGGTGTAAGCTTATAACTATCATTACCCCAGTAACCATTTCCAAAGATACCTAAACGACCTTCTTTTACAAACTTAATGATACGATCTTGTATTTCTTTAAATGCACTAGCACCTGAAATATATGGTGTAGTACCAGCAACGCCTGCCCACTTTGCAGCTTCTTTTGCTGTCGCTTCTGGATCAGCTTTAGTCGCTGATACAACATCTACAAAATCAAGTGCATGTAAATGATAGAAGTGTACAAAGTGATCATGTACTTGTAATGAACCCTGAATAAGGTTACGTACAATACGTGCATTTTTAGGGATAGTGATTTTAAATGCATCTTCAACTGCCTCGATACTTCTTTGATAGTGCGTACCTGTACATACACCACAAATACGCATAGTCATCAAACCAACATCTCTAGGATCTCTGTCTTTTACAATAGTCTCAATCCCTCTAAACATTGTAGAAGAACTCCATGCATCGATAATTTTATTATTACTATCAATCACTGCTTCAATTCTAAGGTGACCTTCAATTCTTGTAATTGGGTCAACAATGATATGTTTATTTCCATTCGCATCTGTTGAATGGAAATTACCGTCTGCACCATGTGCTGGTGCATGTCCTGCTGCTGCCTTTTCTACAGGTGCTGCTGCAACTGTTTCTTCTACGGCTGCTGTCTCCGTTGTTTCTGCTCCACCACCTGTTGTTTGGGCTTCTGCTTGTTCATTAATTTCTGGCATTATGCTTCTCCTCCATCTTCTTTTTTACCTGCTACTAAACTTGCTGCTGCATGGATACCGATACCGATACCTGCTGCTGTTAATAATCCTAAACCAAACTCATCAACGGTCTTTTCGACCCCACCTGTTGGTGCTTTGATGTTGGCATTTGCCATTGGTCTCTCATATGCATATTTGTCCCAAAAGTCTGGTTCAGAACACCCAATACATCCACGTCCAACACCAATAGGCCAGTTCACACCTTCGTTATAACGAATAATAGAACAGTTATTAAATGTCATTGGACCTTTACATCCCATCTTATAAAGACAGAAGTTATTTTGAGCTCCAGTGTCACCCCACTCTTCTACGTACTCACCTGCATCAAAGTGACCACGTCTTTCACAGTTATCGTGAATACGGTAACCAAATGCAAACTTAGGACGTAAAAGTGAATCAAGCTCAGGAATAGTCCCCGTAAGTACAAAGTGTAAAATGACTCCTACCATGTTAGAAGGGTTCGCTGGACATGCTGGGATATTAATCACTGGTTTACCTTTAACAACATCCATAACACCTACAGAATCTGTTGGGTTTGGAGCTGCTGCTGGGATACCACCATACGTAGCACATGAACCAACAGCAACTACAGCTGCTGCGCCTTCTGCTGCACGGTGTAAATGGTCTACAAATGTTTCACCTGTAGCACCAATAGTTCCATAATTACCATCCATACCTAGTGGTACTGCACCTTCAACAAAAAGAAGGTATTTACCTTTAAAATGTTCCATCGCTTCATTCATTTGCTTCTCAGCTTGGTGACCTGAAGCTGCTTGAAGTGTCTCGTGGAATTCTAATGAAATAATATCTAAGATAATCTCATCAATTTTTGGTCCGTCTGAACGTAAAAGAGCTTCAGAGTTCCCAGCACAATCAGAAAGTTCTACCCAAATCACAGGTACTCTGTTCATAAGTACTGCTGCTTCAGCTACAAGTGGTGTAAATGAAGCTGGAAGCATTAACATTGCAGTAGTTGCAGATGCCCACTTAAGAAAATCTCTTCTCTCTAAGCCTTGATCTTCTATGCTTTCTGTGAAATCAATTCTGTTATTAAGAGGTTTAAGTTTTTTTAACTCCTCAATCCTCTTTTGACAGGATACATATAATTCATCATAATATGTATCACCTTTATTTGTGTCTACTTGGGCACTTTCAGCCGTAAAGAGTTTCTTTACGGATTCTTCTTTATCTATACTCATTCTACTCTCCTATAGTTTAGTTTGTGTCAGAATTCTGATTGAATACTCAGTTACTATCTTAATGAAGCAAACTTAAAGATTATTGAAATACTCTTTTTTTAAGCAATAAATGTAACAAATTGTTACTTATTATTATAAGTTAATACTATACTTATAATTTATATATTTTTTAGTTATCATTTAGATTATTGCCAATATGTCTTTAATCTCACATTCCATCCTTTTCTCCAGCGTTCCTCTCCTCTAGATGGTGGAGAGTTTTGAATACGTCGGCTAAGCATACGACTTGCAGACTCTGCAAAAGCTTTTTGTTTGTTCATTTCATTATCATCCATATTCCAAAGTACTTGTAATAGTCCCCATCCCTCTCCTTTATAACGTTCACTTTTTAAAGTACCCTCACCTTTAAAATTGGTATAGTCTAGCAATACATAGAGACCTTGTTCGTTGACTGAGCCATCTTTATTATGCATCACTTCATAAAAGCGTCTTTTGATGATTTCTTTTTTCTTATTATCTTCCAAGCTCTCTAACATTTGGGGAAGTGCTGTACTGAGGCGTTCTGCCATAAACTCTGCCTGATAGCTAGTTGTTCTTTTGAGGAAATAGAAAAGTTCCATATATTGTTTACTCTTTGTTTTTTTTGCCTCTAAAAATGCTTCTTTGGTCTGCCATGGGAAATCACTCTTTGGAGTGAGCCATGAGGGCAAGATAACACCTCTTTTTTGCATAAACAATACCATCATAGGAAAAACTTCCCTAAAACGTTCTCTATGTCCTTTTGGAAACCATATAGCATGTCCTATTCCAAGGCTTGCAAAGTCTTCACCTTTATTCCACCATACTAGATATTTGTCTTTTCCTGCCCCTTCATTTTGCCATACTTTTTTAGCGATATAATTGGCTTGTGTTTTTGTTAGTTTAATCTCTGTACTAAATACTATAGTACAAAACAATACAAAGGAAAAAATTACTCTCATACATACTCCATTAAATAATCTATATTATACTACCCAAAATATATTTACAAAAGGTAGACTGATGTTTGATAATAAATGGCTTGTAACGTTGCTATTGAGTTCATTTCTTTGGGCTGAATCTATGGAACTAAAAATACTTAATGGCCCATGGCATCTGCGTGTTATGGATGGTATGGAGGTCCGCAAAGCCAGGGCCATACTTGACTTTGATATGAAAAAGATGCAAATAAGTGGATTTGATGCATGTAACCGTATAAGTGGTACCCTCATCAAACATTCTGATATCAATCTAACTGTACCAATACTCATCTCAACTAAAATGGCCTGTAGAGGTAAGATTCACAATTGGGTTAGCTATCGTTTACATCAAACATTAAAAGAAGGATTTAAAGTTCAAGAGCAAAACAGATATGGTGTAGATGGTATCATGCTAAAAAGTTTACACCATGAATTGTTTTTTAAAAAAATGCAAAAAGAGTAAGATATCAAATGAAAGATGGTGCATCATTTGCAAATAATATTAAATCTCCCACTCTTGTTTGTTCTATCAACATTGTCTCCATCTCACTTTTGCTTACCAATTTAACCAATTTATCAACATCAATATACTCTTTAAAAATGGCATAATTCAAGTCACCCGTCACTACTACCACATCAAAAACTTCATTAATACGTTTGGCTACTTGAACATTAAGCTCATCATCTACCTCAACAAGTCCCGGCGTAATAACTACTTTTCTTCCTTCATAGGTTCTAGCTAAGTCAAAGGCAGCCATCATACCATCAATATTTCCATTATAGGAGTCATCAAGTATCACTTTACCACCTGCATCCATCCGTTGTAACCTATGTGCTACTGGTTCTATTGTGCTTAACTGTTTTTGGATTTCTTCATCATTCAACCCCAACTCTTTAGCTACAAGTACAGCTACGGCTAAATTCATCGCATTAAATGCGCCTAATATACTTGTAGAATAACGTACTCCCTGTAATGTAAAGCTTGTTTCATTAAGCGTAGCTTTTACATCTTCTATAACAAATTCTGGGGCTGTTATATTGGTACGTATATCCAAATTGGCTTTTTCTCCAAAAGTATGTACATTTGATTCAGGTTTCACCATAGCACTCTCATGTACCCATGCCCGCTCAAGTCTAGCAGTTTTAAGTATTTCCATTTTCGTATTTCGAATGTTTTCCATCGTTTTAAAGTATTCTATGTGTGCGGGTCCTATCTTTCCTACCACTACATAGTGAGGATTTACAAAAGTACTTAACTCTCCTATATCCCCCTCACCTCTTGCACCCATCTCAACCACATATACTTCAGTATCATCTGGTAAATCCTCATTAATATCTTTCATCACACCACCCAGTGTATTAACCGAACGTGGAGTAGCATATGTTTTATATTTTGCTTTCAGTAAATGTGCAATGTAGTTTTTGATACTTGTTTTGCCGTAACTTGCCGTAATCCCTACAACTTTCATCTCTGGCATATCAGATATCTTCTTTTGTGCTTTCACTTTAAACCCGTTAAAGAGCATTTTTTCTATAAAGAGAGAAATAAAATAAGCCAAAAAGATAGGCAAAATAACTGCAAAATGTTTAAAAACAACAGCGATAAAAATAGAAAATAAAAGCATAGCTGCAAAAAATCGCTTGACGCGTCCCGTAAATACCAGTGGTTTATCAAGTGTCTTGTACCAAAAATACAACATTACCATATAAACAATAACGACAACAAAACCATACTCACTCATCCCATCCACAAAAGCATATAATACAAAAGGTATAAGGAAATAGACAAAATGCCACCATGTCTTGCTATGATGAAACAGTACACGGTTAAGTTTATAGGAGTACCACTGTAGGTTTGTAATAAAGTAGTATCCCATAGATAAAATAAAAAGAGTATAAAAAAAAGCGTTAATAACTTGTAGCATTACTGTTCCTCACATTGTTTGATAATAGTTTGTGCAATAAAAGCACTATGTTTCAAAAAGAAAAAATGATCCCCATCTAGTGGATAAAATTCAGCGTTGTCTATAAGCCCTGCTATCTTCTCACCAGTATAAAGTGGTGTGGCTGTATCTTCTTTGCCCCAAAAACATAAGGTTTTACTCTTACTTTTTATAAAACTATCTTCAAAATCTTCATCCACTACATTTTTAAATGTTTCATACATCTCGTGACTCATACCTTGTGCATCTGGTGCAACAAAAAGTTCACGTATTTTTTTCATACCAAGTGGTTTAAGTAACTTAAATGTAGCTATCTTAACTTTGACTGACCAAGGTTTAACAGTCACGATACCTGCACTGGAGAGCAATACTAAACAAGGCGTATTTAACAGTGTGGAAACTTTACCACCAAATGAATGTCCCATAGCAATAGTCACTTTCACGTCCAAAGCCTCTAAAAAAAGTTGTACAATATGTCCATACGATTCCGTAGTCAATATCATGTCATTGTTTGATTTACCAAAACCTGGCAGATCAAGATAGATATGTTTGTAGTCTGATAGTGTTTTTCCAAAGGCTTGTTTCATGATTTCTTTGTTGCTTCCCCAGCCATGAAGAACAAGTAATACCTTCTTTTTAGAAGGGTTCATTAACTCATAAGAGAGTTGAAAAGGTTTATTTTTATACATTATCTCTTTAGATGCCATATTTCACCACTCATTTTAAATTGGATTATTTTAACATATTAATCGAGATATTTATCTTCTTTCATCGATTTTTCTTCAATATACTCTCTATACAACATTGCCAAACCTAACGTAGCTACCACAATAACCGTAGCGGTAATACTGATTTTAATAAAAGTAGCCCAAGATACAACCATAACCCAAAGTTGAGTTAAGGCGAAAATTGCATACAATACTAAAACAATACCGGTAATAATACTTGCCAATTTCATCGCATTCATTTTTTATCCTTTTTAAGTATCACAACATATCCTTCTCTTTTGAAGAAAAGCAACATACGACGAATATCTTTTTCCATGGTCACCACTTCCCAACCATCCTGGGCATTGGCATTTAAAAACTCAGAAAATCTTAAAGGATTAATTTTAGATTGTCCTAAAACCAATGAGCCCAGCATACCCTCTTGATATATCACTGCTTTATACTCTATCATACTGGTGTACCCTTTATTTGAAATCTATGTATTTTAACATAAAGAGACTATTCTACATATAAATATAGACTCTTTTTCAGAGAAGTTCATACAAGCTTTTCTAATACATCAAAATTTTCTTCCCGATTTTCTCGTACCATTTGTATCAAACCCTCATGTGTTTCAGAAGTTGAGTCTTTGAGATTTGTCAAGACTATAAATATCATTAAAAAGAGAAAGTTTACCCTTGTCATCTACATATGCTGTCAAATATGCTGTATGCACAGGAAGAAGTTTATTTATTTTTAAATAATGTGTTTTTTTACTATTATATTTTACCTGTACCTCTTTATACTCATGTGCAGTATAGTTTGTAGCAATATGCTTAAGCATATGTTGTGGATTTTCAAGTCTTACACATCCATGACTGTATGAACGTACTTTTCTTTTAAAGAGATATTTTGTTGGTGTGTCGTGCATATATACAGAATGCCTATTGGGGAAAATAAACTTCACACGTCCCAAAGCATTACGATTAGATGGCACTTCAATGAACTTAAAGGGTACAGGACCTTCTCCCCCCACATATGCTCTAGCATTGACCGAGTTAAAACTTAATGCAGGAGAAGTTAAATCATAATCCCTACGCATGACCAATCGATGACTCTTTAAGTATCCTGGATTTTTTAAAGTTTTAGGAATAATCTCATTTCTGGCAATACTGTCAGGGACATTCCAAGTAGGGTTCAAAACGATATACTGAAGATTTTCAGAAAAAATTGGTGTTTGATTTTTTCGTGTACCCACAATCACTTTCATCGTCAAAGCAATCTTGTCCTTTTCAACAATACGTATGACATATTCCGGAATATTCACAAGCGCATAGGTATGCCCCAGACCTGGTTTCATGAGTTTAACTCTTTCAATATTCAAACGAAGTGTATGCAATAATTTTGCAGATGCATTATTGTCTTTTTTCAAAAGATGATACTGTCCAACAAGTGCATTAAACTGTCTAAAGTCAGGAATATATGGTTTTAAGATTTGTTCTATAGTCTCTCCAGCTTTCAGTTTCCTCTTAATATCCGATTCGCTTACTTTTTGCCTATATACACCATATTCCCCTAATGTTCTTTTATCTATACACCCATTGGCAAGATTTTCTGTATAGGCTACAAGGAGTCTACTCATGAGCTTAGAGTTCTTGGTTGACTTTACCTGTTGATACAATCTCTGTTGGTTACAAATAGATAAATATTTATCTGTTTTTAGTATCTCTAAAAAATCACGTTTTTGACCATATCTCCATCCTTCAGCGTCTGGTGTTCCCACACACCCACTTAAAATCATGGCTACTATAATAGGTATCAATATTTTAAAATTATGTTTCACTTTTTTCCCTTTAAACTCTTCGTTATTAAAAATATTTTTTTGAAGATTTATCATTTTTAATAGCTTTAGCACAACTATAAGCACTCGAAAATGCCCACTGAAAGTTGTACCCTCCTAGTCTCCCCGTAACGTCTAACACTTCTCCTATGAAATAAAGTCCTTCTACCTTCTTGCTCATAAATGTTTTGTCATCTACTTCATCTGTGCAGACACCCCCTTTGGTCACTTCTGCTTTCGAGTAACCAAAGGTACCTGCTGGTGCAAAGGTATAATGATTTAACAACTGCAATTTGTCCAATTCTTCTATAGTAAGTTGATAAAAAGGTTTATCTTCCAGTTCTAATTGTAGCAAAAACGCCTTAGTGATGCGTTTGGACAAAGGAAGCAAGGAAGATATCTGCTTTTTACTGCCTTTGAGACCCTTCCAAGAAAAGTCTGGTAAAAAGTCTATCTTTATTCTCCCTTTTTCCCAATAAAGTGATGCATCCAATACTGCTGGACCACTTAAACCCCTATGCGTAAAAAGCATGGCTCCTTTGCAGATGACATCATTTACCGTGATTATGACATTGGTGGATACACCAGAAAGTGCTTTAAAAAAAAACTGCTCTTTTTGTACAGTAAACCCTACCAATGCAGGTGCAGTTTTCTTAATAGTATGTCCAAAATATGTAGCAATCTCATATCCTATACTACTCGCACCAAGAATAGGAAAACTAAGACCTCCAGATGCAACTACCACATATCTCGCAGTATATTTTTTCTTTTGTGTCTCAACTGTAAAATACCCATCTCTTTTTATAACACTCATCACTTTTTCACCCAACAATACTGTTTGTTTTTTTATTTCTTTAGTAAAAACTTCTACCAATTCTTTAGCTGAATGTTCGCAGAAGTATTGGCTTTCTTTGCGAAGTACAGGAAAAAGATTTTGTCTTTCAAGCCAATGCAGTAAATCGCGTTCATCAAATGCTTTTAAAGCATGCTCCATAAATGCTGCATCACCCAAAAAATACTGTGTATCCATAAGGGTGTTGGTAATATTACATTTTCCACCACCAGATATCAGTATCTTTGCTGCAATTTTACTATTGGACTCTATCAGTAGGGTTGAGTGTTTTGGAAGTAAAGAAGCCATCATCAATGCACTTGCCCCACCCCCAATAATGATAATATCGTTCTTCATAAAAAGGATTATACCTAATTACTACACAGACAATACACAGATATCTCACTACAATAGACTTAAAAAGGATTATTATGCCTAAAATCATTTGGGTTATCTTCATGGGTCTTGGGGCTTTTACTTTCTCCTATGCTGCAGAGAAATATGATACAAAAGCCTTTAGAACTGTTACAAAACTTTGTAGCTCTTGCCATGGTACACCATTTTATATGGCAAAACAAATTGATGATGATGACTGGGAATTCTTTTTTAATACGCCTGGAAAACTTGAAAAAATACATAAAAATAAACCAAAAGGGCTTGCCGCTGTTCGAAATCCTCTATTTAAAAAACGTAACAAACGTCTTTTAAAGTTTTTTATCTCCAATTCTAAATACTCAGGTGCAGTCAATGGCTGTGATGCAAACTTTTGTGGTACAAACCATTAATGACTTTACTTTAGGATAAAGTCTTTTCTAAACTTTCTTTTGATATGATAAAATATTAAAATCTCAAGGAGTGATTGTATGTATAGGTTTGTATTGTTATTTATACCATTACTCACTCTCATATATGCAAGCCTTTTTACCATCACAGATAAACATGGAAAAGTCGTGCATCATGAAACTATTCAACACGCTCCAAATGATTATCTCACACAAAATGAAACTGACTACTCCCTTCAGGCAATCTACAATGAATTACACCGTGCCGAAAACCTTGCTAGAAGAGCTGCAGCTGCGAAAAAAAATGCTATAAAGATAGCCAAAGCGATACAAGTAGCCAAAAAGACAGGAAAAACCTACCACCTTACAGCAATGGACAAGAAAAAGCTACTTGATTATGCCAAATATTTTAAAGGGGGGAAATATGTTTGGGGAGGTACAACTCCAAAAGGATTTGACTGTTCAGGCTATGTACAGTTTCTCTATAAAAAACATAATATTCATCTACCAAGGACCGCTTGGGCACAATCTAAAAGAGGTATATCTGTTGACAAAGAGAATCTGCAAAAAGGTGATCTTCTTTTTTTCCTCACCGATAAAAAACGTGGTATACCCGTTACACATGTCGGTATATACATCGGTGATGGAGAATTCATCCATGCCGCATCTAAAAAGAAAGGCATTATTATTTCCCCTATAACACGGGGTAGCTACGCAAAAACATTTGTATCTGCACGTCGACTAATAAGTAAAAGCTAACTCTATAAATACATATCCAATTAACACTCCGCTAACAATCCCGTAACATATCGGTAATAACATTTAATTATAATTCTCTCATACACTTATATCAAAAAGGAGAAAATGATGGAAAATGATTTAGCCGTACAAAAGTCTCTCTATAGCAAAGTTAATGGTATTGAGAAAAGAGATGATGACTTTTATAAAGAACTCTATGCACGTTCTGAAAAACGTATTGATAGCTTGGCAAAGACCAACCCTTTTACGGAAGAGGAACTTGATGAAGTTTTATTAGAAGATGGATATGACCGTCGAGATTTTATGAAGTGGGTCAGTGCAACTACTGCGATGCTCATGCTTCCTGGCTTCTTTGAGCCTTTGGTAGCCAAAACGGTACAAGTACTTAACCGTGTACCTGTTATTTGGATTAACCTGCAAGATTGTGCGGGTAACTCTGAAGCATTTTTAAGAACAGATGGGCCTACTGTAGATGAGCTTATCCTTGATATCATTACATTAGAGTTCCATGAACTACTGATGGCTCCTTCAGGAGAACAGGCAGAACTTCAACTTGAAAATGCTATGACAACATTTAAAGATGAATACCTTCTATTTGTGGAAGGTTCTATCCCTACTGCTGCCAATGGTATCTATGGAACCATTGGGACAAGTGGTGAAACATATGTAGACCACCTAGTAAGACTCTCAGCTGATGCCAAAGCCATTGTAGCGGTTGGAACCTGTGCAACTTTTGGTGGTGTACCTGCTGCCGCGCCTAACCCTACAGGGGCTAGAGGTGTGATGGATATTGTACAAAATAAACCTATCGTCAATATACCTGCTTGTCCTGCAAACCCTGCCAATATGTTAGGGGTTATCTTACTCTATGTCATGACTGGAGAACTTCCTGATCTTGATGGTCTTTTACGTCCTAAATTTGCTTTTGGATATCGTATCCATGATGCCTGTGAGCGTCGTGTACACTTCGATGCAGGTGAGTATGTAGAAGAGTGGGGAGATGCCGCAGCACAAGCTGGACACTGTCTCTACAAAATGGGATGTAAGGGACCTATGACCTTTAATAACTGTCCTACAGTCAAATATAACAGAGGAACAAGCTGGCCAGTGGCTGCTGGACATGGGTGTATTGGTTGTTCAGAACCTGGATTCTTCGATAAGTTTGATAGGTTTGAAGCACCTACACCTTTTAATCCTAATTATAACCCAGCTTCAGATATGGGTGTCTATGGTGCGGCTGCAGGACTCGGACTATTTACAGCATTTAAACAACTTACAAAAGATTCAGTAGCGCAGGAGGAAGAAAATGGCAACTAAACATATGGTAATTGACCCTATTACACGTATTGAAGGGCATATGAGAATAGAAGCAGTGGTAGATGAAACAACAGGTGAAGTGCAAGATGTTTTTTGTTCTTCTACGATGTTTCGTGGTATTGAGACTATCTTAAAAGGGCGTGACCCAAGAGACTGTGGTCTTATGGCGATGCGTATCTGTGGTGTGTGTACCGTCACACACTTTCAAAGAAGTATCGAATCAGTTGAAAATGCCTTTAATGTGACTGTACCCACCAATGCAAGATTGATGCGTAACATCATTCAGGGTGCATTGTTTATGCATGACCACCTTGTACACTACTACCACCTACACTCACTTGACTGGGTAGATGTCATTTCTGCATTAGATGCAACCCCACAAGCAGCTGCAACAGAAGCAGCCAAATGGGCAAATGTGGCAGGGGAGACCCCATGGACTGCAGATGTACAAACATTTACAGATATGAAAGATAGACTTGTTAAGTTTGTAAAAAAAGGTCGTTTAGGTATCTTTGGTAATGGTTACTGGGGTAACCCGAGTTATAAACTCACCCCTGCTCAAAATCTTGTAGCCATTACGCACTATTTTCAAGCATTAGACATTCAAAGAGACTTAGGTCAAATGATGACTATCTTTGGTGGTAAAGATCCACATCCACAGTCATTGGTTGTAGGAGGTGTTACCTCAATTATCGACATTAAAGACCCTGCTAAACGTCAACTTTTTAAAGATTTAGCTTTAAGAGTACGTGCTTTCATTAAAGGTGCCTATATGCCAGACATGTATATGTTGGCCAATATGTACAAGTCTGAAATGGCAGCAGGTGATGGTGCGGGACTGAAAAGTTTCTTGGTCTATGGTGGGTTTCCTCTCAATGATGGTGATATTTACAGTGCCAATATGCTTTTCCCAGGTGGAATCGTACATAATGGAGACTTAACAAAAGTCACTGACTTTGATCCTGCTATGGTCACAGAAGATGTGACGCATGCATGGTATGCCGCGACTACACCTGAACATCCATATGTAGGTACAACAACACCAAACTATACTGACTTTAAATCTAAAGTCAATGGTGTTGCGTATCTTGATACGGCAAACAAATATTCATGGATCAAATCACCACTTTATAATGATACTAGAGTAGAAGTAGGTCCATTGGCACGTATGATAGTAGGATATGCACGTGGTGATACACGCATTAAAGGATATGTAGACAACTTCAACAAACGCGCTGGTATTACTATAGATAATCTCTACTCTTCTGTTGGAAGAACTATCGGACGAGCTTTGGAGTCTGAACTTATGTCAGATATCATCACGGACTGGGTAGATGAGCTAAGTACTAATATCAATTCTGGAGACTTCACATCTTGGTCAAAATTTGATTTTGCAACTGTTAGTCAAAATGCAGAAGGTTATGGTGTAGAAGAAGCACCACGTGGTGCATTAGGCCATTGGATACGTATAGAAAATGGTAAAGTGGCTAACTATCAAGCTGTTGTTCCTTCTACTTGGAATGCGGGTCCTAGAGATCATCTTGGACGTATGGGTGCTTATGAATCTGCACTTAAAGGTATTAAACTCGCTAATATTGATGAGCCACTTGAAATTTTAAGAGCTGTTCATAGTTTTGATCCATGTATCGCTTGTGCTGTACATGTTATAAATACACAAGGGAAAGAGCTTGCGTCATACAAAATCAATCCTGTGTGTGCAGTATAAAAGGAGATAAGATGAAACATATACTTATAAAATCTATTCCATTTGCAATAGCGGTATTTTTATTAAATGCTTGTGGAGGGGGATCCTCAGAAGATGCTAATGCCGTGGCATTAGACAAGGTAACCTTTACAGAAGTACAGCCTGGGACAACCATTGCAGTGACCTGTGATAATGGTTATGTAACCCAAGAAGAGAGCAGTAAGTCTACTATCAGTTATAAAGATAGTGATGATGATGACGATGATGATAAATATGACGATGACGATAAATATGACGATGACGATAAATATGACGATGACGATAAATATGATGATGACGATGATGATAGTTCATACACACAACAATCAGAAGAGATTAAAATAGATCTTCCAGAAAAAACCACATGTCAATTGGTCATTACTACCTATACACCATGCTACAAAACAATGACTGTTTCCTTAGATGAAAATGATGGTGAGTTTGACTTAAATGATTTTTATAAGCAAGATTGTATGACTCCGCCAACGCCAGCACCAACACCAATGCCTACTACAGGTATGAGTAATGGTCTTGAAGATTGGAAAAAACCACGTGTTTATGCAAAAGTAGATGCACAACCTAACTGTAACCAAGACAAAGTATTTTCACTTCGTCCTCATAACACATCAATCAATACTAGGTTTGTAGACTACACATCAACACCTATACATCCTGAGGGGCATACATTAAGAGCAACACAGACAAGAAATGCAAATGATAGCATACCATTGACATATGATGCAACAACAAAAACATGGAAAAATGACTGTGCACCTATTACCTATGTAGATAAAAAAGATATCTATCCATCATACTGGGTAGAGGCTGTCAATGATGCCAATGGTTCTATAGTCACAAAAGACCGTATTACTGTATATGACGGTGGTACAGATAACTGTATGGCTTGTCATGCATCAAATAGTGAGTATCCACTAGCCTATGCAAAAACAGGTCCAGCAAATCTTGCAGACCCAGAAGCAGACTATAAGACAAACATCTTAAGAAAGCATGACGAAGAGTACCCTACTGTAGTAAGCAAATATATGCCTCAACTACAGGCAAAAGGGCTTAACTATAATCCAGCAGGTCTTGAAGCCACCTCTCAAACGATGAAAGTATCATGTACTGATTGTCATGGTATTAATGCGGTGCAAGGCAGTGGATTTAAAACGGTTCCGTCACTTACAAATGCCATTCATGATTTACATGCGAACCTCAGTGAACCAAATATAGCAGGAGCAAACAACTGTCTAACCTGTCACCCAGGTGAGACAATAAGCAAAACATTCAATGGGAAAATAGTACATCCATTTACTGCTCAGTGGAGAGATGAAGATGGTCATGGAAACTGGACAGAAAACAGAGGTGCAGCAAGTTGTACACTTTGTCATGGTCCTGACCTTAGAGGTACTAAAATATCTAACAATACAAGCTGCTACAAATGTCATGGTAAAGAGTGGAATACTCCACAAATAGGTACAAAGCCTGTACCTACGAATAATGGAAAAATATTGGGTACTACTCTTAGTAGTATAGTCAACAGTAATAATTAACAAGGGCTCTACTCTCCTCCTTGTGAATAACACATTATAGAATACCTTTTATCTACAAGGTATTCTATAACACTAGCCAACTAAAAACCATTCACACTTCACACTAAAACCAATCTTAATTAACACTTCTCTAACACTTCTCTAACATATCAGTAACATAGGTTAACGTATAATATATTATCTTATTTCATATACTTAAAAAGGAGATAAAATGAAAAAGAATTCTATATTATTAAGCTTAATTGCTATCCCATTTCTTGTAGGGTGTGGAGGTGGTTCTAGCGACACTACTCTCGCAAGTACTACGGCAAAAATATCTGGTACAGTACCAGGTACACTCATCGAAGCTTTTTGTGAAGATGGAACATATGTACAAGTGAGTTCTACACAAAATGGAACAAGTCAACACCCATTTGAGATAGAAATACCTCAAAACACAAATTGTAAGCTTGTCATGACAACCAATGAAAATAACGACAGTACAAGAGTCATTACTCCTATTGGATTTATCCATGGTACAACGACAGGTTCAACCATTACTATTAATGGTGATATAAACCTTTCTCATATCCCACTTGAACTTGATTATAATAATACAATTGATACAAATGGTGATCATGTAGTAGACCAAGCACTTCATGTGGACCTTAACAACTCTACAAACATCGGTGTTAACAACACGCCTGTATTTGATACAGATAGAAATGGGTATATAGACGCTTATGATGATGATGACAATGATGGTAAAGTTAATGCCTATGAAGACGACGACAATGATGGAAAATATAATATCCATGATGACGATGACAATGACGATCATCCAGACTATATGGAAGATGATGACAAAGATGGCTACATCAATCATAGAGATGATGATGATGAAAATGATTATCCTGACTATATCGAAGATTATGACAATGATGGTAAACCAAACCACTTAGATGATGATGATGATGATGATGATTTAGACTATGTTGAAGACGATGATAAAGATGGTACACCAAACTATTTAGATGATGATTATGATCATGACGATTACTATGATAACAACACTTCATCAGGAGGTATGACAACGGCTAAAACATTTAGTGCAGATGTGATGCCTATTTTAAATAGTAACTGTAAATCATGCCATGGAACTTCAGGTAATTTCACTGTTACCACTGCTAGTGAAACATACACAAATATTATGGCACTCCGTGGAACCTCTACAAAAGACAAAGCAGAATACATGAAAGACAAAGGTGATGGCGATTATAGTCATGGTGGCGGAGATAAATTAAACGCTACAGAATATCAAACCCTCGAATCATGGATATATGCTGGAGCAATGAATAACTAAACCGAACTAACTCTCACTCTCTTGGTTATAGATAGCTACGGGCTATCTATAACTTCTCTCATACAAACATATACCTAAATAACACTACGCTAACACTCGTTTGGCTATGATTTTATAACTTTACAATAAGAAGGCATTAAAATGATAGGTTATAAACATATACTACTTGGACTCACAGCCATTGTTCTCATCACTGGTTGTGGTGAAGATGATGACGATGATATCCTAGGAACACATAATCAAGGAAGAGACTGTCAAGCCTGTCATTCGAATTTTACAATTGGCGGAACGGTATTTACCAAAATTGATGCAGTCAATAGTGATGCCACTTCTGCGGCGCCTAACCACACACTTAAACTAGCATTAGAAGCGGGTACAGAGATTACGCTCATTAAAGGCTATGGAAGTGGAAATGCCTATACCACGACCAATACCTCTACAGTTGGCGCATTTACCGCCCAAGTACTCGATGCAAATAATAATGTAGTCAACAGCTCTAATACACTATCACATGATGGGGATATGCTTAGATGTAATACATGTCATACACAAAACGGTCTGAACAGTGCTCCTGGGAGAATAACAAACTTTAGACTTTAAAGAATTGTGATGCTATAGATCCTTATTCAACATACTTTAGTTTTGTCTCCAAGAAAGTGGCTGGATATACGATTAACACTTCATTAACATAAATTAACGTATAATAGACTTAAAATTCACAATAATGAATTTATATGGAGACAAAATGAAAAAAAATTCTATATTATTGAGCCTTATTGCTATCCCGTTTCTTGTAGGTTGTGGCGGTGGTTCTAGTGATACTACCTCTATCGTTACAGCTACTATGGCAAAAATAACTGGTACAGTCCCAGGTACACTCATCGAAGCTTTCTGTGAAGATGGCACTTACGTACAAGTAACCTCAACGCAAAATGGAACCAATCAACACCCATTTGAGATAGAAATACCTCAAAACACAAATTGTAAGCTTGTCATGACAACCAATGAAAATAACGACACTAATAGAGTCATTACTCCTATTGGATTTATCCAAGGTACTGCTACAGGTTCAACGCTTACAATTAATGGTAATGTTGATCTTTCTTATATCCCACTAGCACTTAATTATGCTGATGTAAATGATACCAATGGTGATCATGTAGTAGACCAAGCACTTCATGTGGATCTCAACAACTCTACAAACATCGGTGTTAACAACACCCCTGTATATGACACAAATAACAATGGAGATATAGACGCATATGAAGATGATGACAATGATGGTATCGTTAATGCGTATGAAGACGATGATAATGATGGAGAATACAATATCCATGATGACGATGACAATGATAATACACCTGATTACATAGAAGATGATGACAATGATGGTACTCCAAATTACAGAGATGATGACGATGACAATGAGTCTCCTGATTACATAGAAGATGATGATAATGATGGTATCCCAAATAATATAGATGATGATGATGATGATGACGATGATGACGATGATAATAGTGACAATGATTATGATGACGATGAGCAAACACCTGATTTAGATATCTAAAATCTACACCAATACTGCTAACTAGCAAGGTAAATGTTTATTTAGGAAAAATATTTACCGTATTCACTTGTATTAAAATTATAGGTATCCATAAGTGTTGTGAAAGCTAAAATAGGTTTAAATTTATATACAATGAGAACTATAAAACTTAGATGACAAAAGGGAGTTATTGTAATATGTATACTTTAACATTTACTGGTAAAATATAATAATGATGAAACTCTTACTCCTTGAAGATGACCACATACTCTCTGAAACACTCGAACTTTTTCTTTCACGAGAAGGATATAACATAGATATAGCACTCAATATGGAAGAAGCTGAAAATTTAACTTATGATAATAGTTATGATTTATATCTGTTTGATATTAATCTTCCTGATGGCAGTGGATTGGAACTTTTAAATGCTTTACGACATGCAGGAGATAATACTCCCACCATCTTCATCACAGCACTTACAGACATGCACTCTATGTCCCAAGGTTTTGCCTTAGATGCAATTGACTATATTAAAAAGCCTTTTGATCCTTATGAGTTGCTCATTCGTCTTAAATCTAAATTTAAAAACGAATCTCTCTATCATGGTAATATTGAATATAATCAAAATGCACAAATCTTACGTAAAGATGGTGAAATAATAGATATAGGTAATGTGCAATTTAAAATTTTTACAAAATTGCTCATAAATATCGGAAATGTTGTTGAAAAACACGAACTCTGTGAATGTTTGGAGCAAGCTTCAGACACTGCTTTACGCGTAGCAATTACAAAAATAAAACAAAGGTTAGAAATAGATATCAAAAATATCAGAGGGAAGGGATATCTTATTGAAAAGATATGAAAAGGAATCCCTGTTCAAAAACTTTTTAGTATTTTTTTCTTTACTAGAAATCTTACTCATATTATTATTTTTAGAGCTTTTTCATACACAAAAAAGAGAATACAAACACAACCTCTATAAAACTATGGAAGTATGTAGTTATACCATGGAATGTGAGCAATTTATTTTTGATTTTTCTAAAAAAAATAAAAATAAACGTAATGAACTGTATGAAAATGATGGAATACATGCCTATTTTAATATACCAAAATCAGAAAATTTTAACCTAAAAATTTCTTACCCTGAAAAAAACTTCATTCGTGATTTATTACGTATTAAACAATCACTTTTATTTAAATTTATTCTTGCGACATTGCTTTTATTGGTATTGGCTCTTCTTTTTACACTTTACAGTTTGACTCCCATACGAAAAGCTTTAAAATTAAATGATGAATTTGTAAAAGATATTTTACATGATTTTAACACACCCATTACTTCTATGATACTAAATATCAAAATGCTAGAGGAAGAAGCTGAAAAAAATGCCTTTATCAAACGTATATCACATAGTATAAATACTATTATGCTTTTACAAAACAACTTAAAAAGTTTTTTACAACACTCCCCCTCTCAAAATGTAGAAGTTGATCTTGCTTTATTATGTAAAAAACGTTTAAAATTCATACAAAGTATCTATCCTAAACTTAAATTTACCTACACATCCTATAATGACTTAAAAAAAATAACCAATGAAGAGTCTTTTACACGAATACTTGATAATCTACTTAGTAATGCAGCAAAATACAACAAACCTCAAGGTACTGTGAGTCTGACTGTTCTAAATGAAACCATTAGCATTAAAGATACAGGTAAAGGCATCAAAAATATAAATAAAATATGTGATCGCTACTACAAAGAACAAGATAGAGGCTTGGGATTAGGATTATCTATTGTAAAAAAACTCACTTCTGAACTTGATATAAGCCTAGAAATACACACTCAAAAAGATGTAGGCACAACTATTATATTAAATGTGAAAAATCTGGACAAGGAGGGGAAATAATACTATGATGATATTCAAATATTTATCTATTATACTAATCACAGTATCCCTTGTTGTACCTTTACATGCTGATATTGATGCACAAATACAAGCTATCCAAAGCGCACCTGTATCTGAACGTTTTAAACTTATGAATGCCTTTAAACAAAAAATGATACAGATGAAAGAAGAAGAACGTATTAAAGCTATGAAAAAAATACAATCCATCACTCGCAGTAAACATGCAGATAAAGCATTTAGAGAATTGCAGGCTCATAAAAAAACAAAGCAGACAAAAACGTCTGATCGAGAATTAACAAGAAAAAATGAAACTGATGAGCAAGTCGAAAACCAAATTGAAGAAAAAATTGAGAGTGAAGCTGAAAATAATGATAGGGATTAAAATGATAAAAATAATTAAATATATACTACTCACATGGCTGTTAGGTAGCAGTTTAGGTTATGCTGTGAATCTTAATGATAAAGATTTTGATGGTGTACCTGATAGCTTAGATGAATGTCCTAATACACCTTTTTTAAATACAGTCAATGAAAAAGGATGTACTACAAAAATCCTGATGCTTCCACTTGATGACGAAACAGATAGTCTTGTTCTCGCATTACGACTAGGATATAGTTTCAACAATGATTTCATAGGAAGAGAAAGTCAAAAAACAAGCAGAATCCGTATGACATACTATAAAGGTGATTGGAGTTATGCTTTACGTACGGGTTACTTTATACACAATAAAGGAAGAGGTCAGCTAGACACAACACTAAAGATAAAAAGAAGATTTAGACTGGCTCCCAACTTCAGACTGGGAATTAGTATGGCACTTAGACTTCCAACTTATGATTTTGTCGGGAACAATACAGATATCACACTCTTAACATCATTTAGTTACTATCCGAGTAGTTCATGGTCACTATTTGGGGGATTGGGACATACCTTTATCCGTGATGAACAACTCTCTACCCCATTACAGAATACTAATTATTTCTACTTTGGTTCAGGATATTTCTTCACTGAAAAGTTTTATATAAACCTTTCATACACGTACTCTGAAAGTAAGTTTACCACAGAACATGCAGCAAAATCAATCTCAACTGTTTTATTTTATGAGTTCAATGAAAAATGGTTCACCACTCTATCATATAATCAAGATGTTGATGCTCAGGACAATCATAATTCAACCAATTTTACTATCGGGTATCGCTTTTGGTAAAGATGACTATACTATAGCCTCTGTAATTTCTTTAAGCCCTCTTTTACAAGCGTACTCGTATCACCACTTGCACCCTGTAATGCCTTCTGGATAGCCTCTTTTTTAAACCCTAAACTCTCCAGTGCCATGACTGCTTCTCCCAGCGCTCCAGAAGTTTCACTCTGTGCATTGCCGTCTACAATAAAATCTGCCAACTCTACCAATATACGACTCGCTGCCTTTGGACCGATGCCAGGAACACGTTTGAGCATACTGACATCTTTTGAAGCTACTACTTTTGCAAAAGTACTTGGTGTAAATGTAGAACAAATGGCAAGCCCTACTTTAGGACCTACCCCATTTATCTTGAGCACGGTATCAAACATTTTCTTTTCATTGGTATCCACAAAACCAAAAAGAAGGTTGGCATCTTCGCGGATAACTTGTGTTACAAAAAGTTTTATCTTCTTCTCTTGTATCGCGTTGGAAGTGTTGATAGAAACTTGCACTTCATAGATGATACCCTGTACATTCAGGTGCACAAATGTGGGGTCTTTTCTTTCTACTGTTCCTTCAATGCCAACTATCATCACTACTCCATTTAATTATTTGTTACAGTATATCAAGAGTTTTTTTTCTGGTATGAAAATATGTCATATTGTCATATTTTACATTTCTATCTCTACTTGTATTTTTTTAGTCAAACACATCGCAAATCCTTTTTCATAGTAGGCAGCTTCATTGATAAATACTGTATAGTATGGTTCCCCCTCATAACATACTGTCTCTCCTGAAAGCATCAAGAAAATCGGGTCACCCGATGTGATAAGTGTAAAATCTTTGCCTTGTCTCTTTTGATGTACCATTGCAGTGATGTCTCCTTCACTGTCGCGTGGATAATCTACTAACTTTTGATGGTCATAGATCTCCAACCTTTTGGCATAGGTAAAATGCTCACCCTCGTTAAACTTTTCGAAAAAGTCTAACAGGTGGTAGATAAGGGCTTCAGTTTGTAAAAACAAATCAGCCCTTAACACACCTTGTGGCACAGCCCCTACTTCGATAGCAAACCCGTGTGGTGCCATCGAGTCTACAAATGCTCCCTCTTCATCTCCCTGCCAACGGTACACCTTAAGTGCTGGTTCCATCTGACACAAATAAGCGATAGCCTTCCATGTCAATGCACTCTCATTACTCACCACGATAGAGAGTCCCATATTTGCTGTCGTGGTATGTAAATCTACTATAAAATCTACATGGGGAGTGTCACTGCCTTTAGGACCTAAAAGGGCATTGAGTTTTTTAGCAAGCTTTGCTTCATGTGTCTCCAATGATTCATCTGACAAATCTCTACTCTTAAATGAGCGATTTAAATCTTGGTCTATGTAACGTCTTACTTCTTTAATGGACTGTTCATTGGTATGCAGACACAGCGTTTCAAAGTTACACCTTTTAAGTAACTCAGGATAACGTTTCCATTTCTTGACAAGATACACTCCTGTCAGTTCATTACCATGTGTACCACCTGTGATTGCCAGTTTTTTTATCATGAGGTTTCCTCTATAAAATTTGAATCATTATAACAAAAAAGCAATATTGCTTCACTAAGCTTTGGTTTATCTATGCTAAAATACCTCTAATCCAAAAAAAAGAGACCCATGCGACTAAAATCCATCTTCACAAATAGCTTTGGCATACTCATATCACGTATTACGGGGCTGGGACGTGATGTACTTATGGCTTCTGCACTTGGGGCTTCAGTGTGGGCAGATATGTTTTTTGTAGCATTCAAACTGCCTAACCTTTTTCGTCGTATTTTCGCTGAAGGTGCGTTTACGCAAGCGTTTATGCCTTCGTTTATAGCCTCAAAGCATAAAGGAGTCTTTGCCACAGC
>Ga0256839_1000728_pt1 | contig 42297 bp, 26 predicted proteins | sample 354166metaG_FD_185968 | JGI IMG/M metagenome (GOLD analysis project Ga0256839, IMG submission 185968) | Hydrothermal vent microbial communities from Mid Atlantic Ridge, Atlantic Ocean - 354-166 | ecosystem: Environmental > Aquatic > Marine > Hydrothermal vents | place: Atlantic Ocean: Mid...
ACGTGGGCGTTGGTTTGCAGTTTTCACACAGTCATAATTTTAGCGGAAACTTGCAGTTAACCTATAAAGTACTCGATCAATTTACAAATCTTACTATCCCACCAAAAGCAGATGACATGAGGCTGTTGTTTGATATGCAATACAGTTTTTAGGGGGGAGTATTTTTTGTTATTGCCCGGCTGCTTGAGGCGATACTGGTGGGGAGGACATTTCAAAATGCCTGGAATTCTTATCTACGCGATAAATGAACTGCTATTTACAGCGAATTGCAGAGAAAATTCACCGATCAGAATTAGAAATATACTACTTCCTCGCTGATGCGAAAACTATGATGAAAATCAGTCAGTTAAGGTGGTTTTTCGGTTTGCATGTTTTCTGGCGCGGGCTGTGTTCTTCGATTGATTTCTTTAAATTGACCCGTAACCCATTGTTTTTTCATTAAAATATAAAAAATTGATTTTGTGTGAATATGTCACATAAATTTATGGGAGGGTTCAGTAAAATGGACTGCTGGTAGCGCTACTTTGAGTTGCCTTTCCAAAAGATCGGAATCGAGTAAGAAGCAGGGTTTTTCAGCGATGTATCGAAGAATTAAGGCTTGGCCCGGTTTGATGGAGTAAGAGTAATTAAGGTACAGTAAGTGCTTCGTTAGATGGCTTGCTGTAAACGATTGAAAATCGCTGCTTTACAAGTGGAGCTATTAGTTGTTTAACGCTAATAATTATCCTATGATTGCAAGTTGATTTTTGGGTATTTTCAAACAGAACGGAGAGAGGAAAGTAAATAATGGCTATATATCTTGATTATGATGGAATAAAGGGAAATGTCACGGCTGAAGGCTTTGAAGAATGCATCAAAATTAGTTCGGTGAGTTTTGGTGTATCACGCCCAATTACCATGGAAGCCGGTAAAATGGCGAACCGTGAAGTGGGCAAGCCCAATATTTCTGAAGTGATTTTAACCAAAGAAGCCGACAATTCCGTTGCTGCATTGTTTAAAGAGTCAGTGTCTGGCTCGGCTGGCAAGAATGCAATTCTAAAGTTCACCCGCACTGGCAGTGACAGTGTTGAAGAATTCATGGAATATTCACTGGAAAACTGCTTGGTCAGCAGTTACCAAATTTCTGCGTCCGGCGATGCAGAGCCTCAGGAAACGATTACTTTGAGCTTCTCAAAGTGTGAGATCAACTACAAAGACCACGATGCAACCAATAAGACGGGTAATCCTCAGCGTGCAGGTTATGACTTGGCAAAAGCTGTACCGTTATAGGATTAAGGTAGTTACTGCTGCTCATTCGTGGGCAGTGGTAACATCCCATTCTGCACATTACTTTCCCAAACCTTTTTCTGGATCAATTAGTGAGCTTGGCTATTGGTCAGTTAAGCCCCTTCCGGCGCAGTGTCTCTAGTTTCTGGCCAGCGGTGTTGTCTCTGCACTCCCTTTTTACCTTGCTGGGCAAAAATCGAGGTTTGGGAGTACGGTTTTATTAACTGTTAATTGCCCCCACGCAAGCTTAAAAACACACGCTCTAAAGGAGCGCAGATTGCAGGCTATTGTTTTTGACGGAAATAAGATTGCATTAGTTGTACGCGGTAAAATAGGCATAGATCATGAGCCCGATTTACTTGCGCAACATGCTGATGTTATTTTGGCAGACAGGCACACCTGTTGGTTTTTTTGGGGAAGGTCAGGGTACTAGCGGTAGTGGAGGGAGTTTTGGTTTTGGTATGGATGGGGTGGTTTATGATCCTCCTCTGTTTCAAACACATCGGCCCTATTATGTTGATTTAAGTATGGCAAAAAAATATAAAGTGAAATCAACGGTTTTAGTAATAACGGTGACAAAAGATGAAGCTTTATTATTTAAGAAGTTTTGGCTCAGGCTAAAGATCAACCCAGAAGGGTTTAGGCTGGTTGGTGATAATTGCTCAACGCATGCATCTGAAGCATTTATTAATGCAGGGATTACAAAAAATGTCATACCCGGGTTAGATACACCCGATAATCTTTACAAGCAAATCACTGCGCTTAGAAAAGATGTAGCGAGCTATTCTGGGCATATTGGGTTTATAAAAAAATCCAGTGGGGACGGGTTTGATCTCGTCATTGATTAATGAGGAGTCGTATATTACTTGCTGTATTTTTAATCATGCACACAATTGGAGCTAATGCAATGTCTTTTCTTCAAAAAGAAATAGTCATGACGTGGGAATGGCCAGCGAACCGTACAATCAAACACAAAGTGGTTGTAGAGGTACTTGAATTAACGCCCGTTAAGAAAATAATCAAGTCTCCATCATTTGCAGCGAATATGCCTGATCCAGTATCACTTAGAGGTAAAGTGAGCAAAAGCGGCTTACTTAATGAGAATAAGATCGTTAAATTAACACTGCCGATGGTTGAGCTGGAAGAGATTACGGAAGGGGATAAGCTGGTACTTTCGATGGTTAATAAAAATACAGTTGTTTGTGTAAAAAGTATACCGAATGCTTTAACCGACACGGAAGAAAACGACTGGCTTGAAAAATTAGACTGCAAATAATCATTTAGCAGTAAATCAGCTTAAATTGTAATAATGGCGAAGTATATACGTCATATAATTCATGTTTTAGAGAGGCTCAATAAATGAGTGACTTTACTCAAGATAATCGTTTTATCGCTATTGACACACCATTGGGTAAAGATGTGCTTTTGCTGACCTCATTTGTCGGCCCTGAAATAGTGTCATCTCCTTTTAAATTCCAGCTGATTGCGCTGTCTTCAAAGCTGGATATCAAGCCAGAAGAACTTATCGGCAAACAGGTTACCGTTAAAATACAAAATGAACATGGCCGGGTTTTTAATGGTCTTGTTAGTGAGTTTTCGTTTGGTGAAATAGGTTCTGGCAGCTTTCGTGAATATCATTTGGTTCTGGTGCCATGGCTTCAGTTTCTTTCCTACACTGAAAACAGACGTATTTTTCAAAACAAAAACTCAAAAGATATTATTAGTCAGGTGTTTAGTGATCTGGGGTTTAATGATTTTGATTTTAGGGCAGATGGTGGCGTAGAAAGAGAGTATTGTGTTCAGTATGGTGAGAGTGATCTGGATTTTGTTTCTCGATTGCTGCAAGAAGAAGGCTACGCCTATTATTTCATCCATGAAGAAGGCAAGCATACGCTCATTGTTGTTGATAAGGCGAATGCTTATGATGAATGTGTCGAAACAAACCTGACTTATTCACATGGTTCCTCACTAGATTCTGAAATAAGTAGCTGGAAACATGAGTATGAATTCAGGAAGGGTGGCTGGATTTCAAATGATTTTAATTTTAAAGAGCCTGATAAAAATCAGGAAGTAGAAACAAAATCAAAAAGTAAATTTGCCAATAACGGAAAATTTAAACATTACGCATACCCTGATTTGTATGATGTCGGGTCGGGCGCGGATTTGGTGAAGGTTCGCATGGATGCAGAAGAAGTGCCGATGGATACTATTGCCGGGCTTAGTAATTGCAGCACTTTTTATGCGGGTGGATTGTTTAAACTAGACAAGCACGATGCCAAGAGTGAACAGGGTAGCTATACTTTACTGAGTGTTGAGCATCGTGCCACCGATTCCAGCTATATTTCGGGTATGGTTGGTGAAACAGGCTATGCCAATGAATTTCACTGTATCCCGTCTGAAGTCCATTTCCGCCCAGCTCAGAAAAACAAACGCCCTGCAATGAAAGGGCCGCAGTCCGCAATAGTGACTGGCCCGGCAGGTGAAGAAATTTATATTGATGAGTTTGGGCGGATCAAGGTTCAGTTTATTTGGGACAGAGAAGGAGAAAATGACGAAAACAGTTCTTGTTTTCTCCGTGTAATGCAAACCTGGGCCGGCAATGGGTGGGGGGCTTCATTTATTCCCCGTATTGGTCATGAAGTTATTGTGACTTTTCTTGATGGTGATCCAGACCGACCGATTGTGACTGGAGCGGTTTATAATGGTGTTAACAAGCCTCCTTATAGCTCAAAAACACAAAGCGGCATCAAAACACATTCAACCAAAAGTGGTACATCGGCAAACTATAATGAGCTGCGTTTTGAAGATAAAAAAGGCTCAGAACAGGTCTATATTCATGCTGAAAAAAACCTGGATACAATGGTTGAAAATGACGAGACCCTGACGGTTGATAATGATCGTACCAAAACGGTTAAGAACGATGAAAATTCTACGATAGAAAATGACCGTAACAAAACTGTCAATAACAACCAGACGGAAACCATAAAAAAGAATAAAACCATTGACGTTGGTAAAGACCATAAAGAAACCATCGGGTCAAATATGACGATTATGGTTGATAAAGATCTGAAAGAATCCGTCAAGGGTAATTATACAGAGAGGGTAACAAAGGATTATGCATTGCAGGCCAAGACAATCACCTTGCAGGCCGATGATAAAATTACCATCCGAACCGGTGGTGCCCAGATAGTGATGAAAAGTAATGGTGATATCACCATGAGCGGAAAGACGATCAATATCAAAGGCTCTGGTAATGTGGTGATTAATGGCAGTAAAGTGATTACCAATTAATTGTAGTGGCTCAAACTTGATCTGACAGTTACCGGTTTTTTTGGAAGCTCGGTATTGTCAGGTTAAGCTCAGTTCAATAACTTCTCCTGCCAAATCTGTGTGCTACCATGCAAGGTTTCCAATGGTGTTCTGCTTCAGCACAGCATACTTTACCCTGATGGGTGCGCTGATCTGATATAACTCAAGCGCCGAAAGAAATCCGGTCATCGCTCGCTGTCGTCGTGCGTGATCCCGGTCATAGCGACTCACCCAACAAGTAAACCCGATAAAAACTCAAAATATAATGTTTATCAATGTGTTATTGCACCTCTTGAGCGGCCAGCTGCGGGATTTAGGATTATCCAAAACCTAAAAAAGCTTTTACCTGAAGTTTGTTCAGAGGTCGGCCACGATGGTGGCAACGGCCTGGGTGAGGGTGGCGAGATCATTTTCATTGATAATAAAGGGCGGCATCAGGTAGATCAGTTTGCCAAAGGGGCGTACCCAAACGCCAGCTTCCACGAAACGCGGTTGCAAGGTTTTCATTTCGACGGGATGGTGTAGCTCTACCACACCAATGGCTCCCAGCACACGGATGTCTGCTACTGTGTCAAGTGTGCGACAGGGGGCGAGTCCTTCTTCCAGGCTGTGTGCTATGCGTTGGACGTTCTGTTGCCAGGGAGAGTCGAGTAATAGTTGCAGGCTGGCCAAACCCGCCGCGCACGCTAGTGGGTTAGCCATGAAGGTAGGGCCATGCATAAACAGCCCAGGTTCACCCGTGCTGATGGTTTCTGCAATCTCTTTTGTGGCAAGGGTGGCTGCTAGGCTGAGATAACCGCCAGTGAGCGCTTTACCGAGGCAGAGGATATCGGGGGCGATATCGGCGTATTCAGCAGCAAACAGTTTACCGGTGCGGCCAAAGCCGGTGGCGATTTCATCAAAAATCAATAACACGCTGTATTCGTCACAAAGTGCGCGCGCCTTTTTCAGATAATCAGCCGAATAAAAACGCATGCCGCCTGCGCCCTGTACGATGGGTTCTAAAATAAGTGCGGCGATATACTGGTGCTTGGTTTTCAATGTCTGCGCCAGCGAGGCAATGTGTGCATCGGTGCAAGGCTCGTTAAACCGGCATTGAGGCGCATCCACAAAAAATTGTTGGGTCAATACATCGGAAAATAGTGTGTGCATGCCTGTGGCCGGGTCACATACGGACATGGCGGCAAAGGTGTCGCCATGGTAACCGTGACGAAGGCTGACAAAGCGTTGTTTGTTTGGTTGACCTTTGGCATGCCAGTACTGGATTGCCATTTTCATTGCTACTTCTACGGCGACAGAGCCGGAGTCAGCAAAAAAAACTGTTTGTAGGGGCTCTGGTGTCAGCGCCACTAATTGCGTTGCCAGTTCAACAGCGGGGGGGTGGGTGAGCCCGCCGAACATGACATGCGCCATGTTTTCCATTTGTGCATGCAATGCACGATTCATCACCGGGTGATTGTAGCCGTGAATGGCGCACCACCATGATGACATTCCATCGATCAGCTCCCGGCCATCAGCCAGTGTCAATCGTACCCCTGTAGCCGATACCACTGGGTATATGGGTTGTTCTGTGCCCATTGCACTGTAGGGATGCCAGATATGAGTGTGATCCAGCGAGATCAGTTTTTGCTCAGAGAGATTATTCATGCATGCAGGGTAATAATTTTTGTGTGGAAAGAAAAGTGGTAAGTATCGTGTTGGCGATTATTTGGGTGTGCATTGTTACAGCGTGAGTAAAATTTACTGAATAAATAAAATATTCACAATACATAAATTTTCTCTAACACTGGGGCGCAGAGGGTTGATGTGTTGTTGGTTAGGAATGGAATAGTGTATTTAAATCCCGCTGTTGACCGCTGGGAGGATGGATTACTATTTTGATCAATATCCAAAATAGCATCAAGGTGAACAAAGTGACCTCCCGATTTTCAGCATGGAACAAACTGTTCACCTTATTTAATTTTTTTAATGAGCATTTATAGGGTAGTGGGTTGTTTTTAATGCTGTTTTATGTGTGTTTCTGGTTTGGCCTGCAATATGCAACTGATGTACTGAGTATCTTGGATGGATGAAAATAATGTTCTTCTGTGGGCCCTGTTAATTGAGATGCTGTGGGCGCAGGTGGGCACTGACAAGTTAGGAGGGATTGAAAATGGTTGCGACCGTTGTAATACGACAGTGCTTTTTGGCCGCTGCTCTTGGTGTCAGTCTGGCGATGACGAGCCAGGTGATGGCGGCTCCTGATATTGGTCCTTTACCCGCACTCAAGGTGAATGAGGCAAAGGCGGAGTTGGGCAAGCGTTTGTTTTTTGATAAGCGGGTGTCAGGTGATGTTGGTGTTTCTTGTGGGACTTGCCATAAACCGGAGTATGGGTTTGCTAATCCGGATGCTTTGTCTGAGGGCTATCCCGGTAATAAGCATTTTCGTAATGCACCAGGGTTGATTAATACGGCGCACAAAAAAGTGTGGATGCACGATGGACGCATTGGTACCAGTCTTAATGATGTGACTCGGGAGATGATTACCGAGGATTATATTATGAATATGGATATGCGCATTATGCAGGAACGTTTTAAGCAGGATCCGCTGTACGTGAAAATGTTCGAGGCAGCAGGCTTGGGCGAACCCTCCAACGGAGGAGTGCGTAAGGCTATTCCGGAATATCTGAAAACACTGGCTTCGCGTGGCGCATCTTTTGATAAGGGTGAAATGTCAGCTTCGGCTAAACGGGGTTTGATTCTTTTCAAGGGTAAAGCAGGTTGCATTGCTTGCCACAATGGCCCGTTATTTACGGATGGCGGGGCGTATAACACGGGTGTTAAAGAAAACTTTGATGTTTGGTTAGACCCTATGCGTCACCAGGCTTTTATTGCTTATGCGGCGTTTATGGGTATAAAAAACTATATGAACCTTAAGCGGGATCCGGGTGCCCATGTGCAAAAACATGCAGCAGATGATTCTGATATGGGCCGGTTTATTACCCCAAGTCTGCGTGAGCTTAAATACACAGCGCCTTATATGCATAACGGCATAAGTAAGACGCTGGAGGATGTGGTGGCTTTTTATAATCGTGGCGGGGATAACGATCATAACAAGGATGCGAGGATGAAACCTCTGAAGCTAGGTAAGGTAGAGCAGAAGGATTTGGTGGCTTTTTTGCTGTCCTTGTCAGGTGAGCCGCTGACGAGTAGCAAATATGTGTGGAAGGAAGCATACCCCGTAGAGTATCCGGTCATCGCCAACTGGCTGAATGTGCCTAACTAATCAATGAGGAGATCGTCATGGGTTTGTTTAATGGTTCGTTTAACAAAGGTTCGGTTTTGTTTCTGGTAATAACGGTGGTGACAGCAGCAGTGGTGTCCATGGCGACGGTTACCTTCGCCATGGGCGATAAACCTCCGGCTTCGGCGAGTAAGGTAAGTTTTTCGTCAACACCTGTCGCAGTGCCAACACAGCCGCAAATCAAGGCCTTCGCCAAGGTGGCAAATCCAGAAATTCCTCCTTTAGCACCATTGGGAGCACCGCCAATTCCTGCGGACAACCCTATGTCGGATGCCAAGGTAGCCTTGGGTAAATTATTGTATTTTGATCCACGCCTGGGTGGTGATGCTTCCATTTCGTGTGCCACTTGTCATGAACCTGATCAAGGTTGGTCTTTTTCTGAAGGTATTTCTCGAGGTTATCCGGGCACCGTTCATTGGCGGGGAAGTCAGCCGGTTCTTAATGCGGCCTACTATAGTAAATTATTCGCTGTAGGATCGACCCCTTCATTGGAGTCTCAGGCCCCCAGTGCTGCACGCGGTGGCGTGGCAGGTAATGGTGAAAATGACATCATGGAAGCACGGCTTCGCTTGATTCCTGATTATGTCAATCGCTTTAACGACGTTTTCGGTGAGCCTTGGCCTACCATTAATAATGCTTGGAAGGCTATCGCGGCTTTTGAGCGCACGCTGGTACAGCGTGATACTCCTTTGGACAAGTATTTGTTGGGCGATAAGACAGCGCTGGATGAGCAACAGCTTCGCGGCAAAGTATTGTACGAAGGTAAAGCCCGTTGCATTTTGTGTCACAACGGTGCGTTCACGACCAATGAGAAATATTACAACATCGGCGTGCCGCGTGCGACACGTTGGGAGGAGGATGGGCTTGCACAGATTACTTTTCGTTTTGAACAGTATGCCAAGGGCACCACTGAAGAAATGTATCGCACTATAAAAGACGACGCTGGTTTGTATTATCGCAATAAAAATAAATGGAGCATGGGAAAGTTCCGTGTTCCTAGTTTACGTTATACAAAATACACAGCTCCCTTTATGCGTCAGGGTCAGTTTTATACACTGGAAGAAGTAATCGACTTCTATGATCGGGGTGGCTTTGACGAGGAAGGGAGAACGACATCATTCCCGGAAACCAAAACCCCGTTAATTCAAAAACTTAATCTTTCGGATGAAGAAAAAGAAGATTTATTGACTTTTATCGAAGCCTTGTCAGGTGATGAGGTTTTGATGGATAAACCCAAATTGCCACCTTACAGGGCATTGTTTACTGAAGCAGAGTTGCAGACAACTCAGGCTGAAAAATAAAGGTCAGTAGTAAAAACAGGAGATATCAATATGAGCACTGATAATACAATCCACCATAAACGCAAGACACAATCTGGTACTGTTCATGGTAAGTGTATGCTCTCGCGACGTCAGTTCCTGTTGTACAGCGGTGGCACTGCAATGGCAGCAAGCACAGTTTCGCTGGGTTTGTTTCCTGGCAGTGCAATGGCGACCACGGCAAGGGTGGTTGGCTATCCACGTAAGCTGATCGCCAAATTAAGTGAATTGAAAGATAACGTGCCAGTGGATTTTAATTATCCGGACGAATTAATTAATTCGTCTGCGATGATTGTAAAAATGGGTGGAGTGCAAGCGGGTGGTGGTATTGGTTCACGACGGGACGTAGTGGCTTACAATTACCTGTGTACTCATCAGGGGGGGCCGCTGCAAGGCCGTTATTTTGCTGAGGGGCCACACCGGCTTCTGGGCCAATGCCCTTTGCATCTTACCACTTACGACCTGACTCGGCATGGCATTGTTATTTCCGGCCAAGCATATGAAAGTCTGCCACAGGTATTGCTGGAATTAGACGGCGATAATATTTACGCCATGGGCATGATGGGGCTGATTTTTGGCCGACATAAAAACCTGCTGGAATCCTGATAGGTATTAAAAGGAGGGTGAGGACATGACAACTGAATATTATATTCCTGAAGACTACGCGCCGCTGCCACCAAAAAATTGCGATGTGCTGACCACTGCTTGTGATTATTGCATTGTCGCTTGTGGTTACAAAGTCTATCGTTGGCCGATGACCACACCGGATGGCGGACCCAAGGCGCATGAAAATGCCTATGGTATAGATTTCCCCTCATTTGCAACTCAAGACTGGGTTGCGCCAACACAGCACAATGTGGTGATGTATAAGGGGCGACCGCATAAAATTGTTATTACGCCGGACAAAGATACCAAACACGTTAATCCATTGGGTGATTCCAGTATCCGTGGTGGATGTATCGCACAAAAAGTGTATAACCCGGATAAACCGACTCGGGATCGGCTTAAAAAACCGTTGGTACGCATCAATGGCATTTTACAACCGGTAACCTGGGACTTTGCGTTAGACATTGCTGCAGAAGTTGCCAAACATGTTATCAAAGAGCATGGTGCCAATGCTTATTCTGTGAAAACCTACGGGTACCAGTTCATGGAAAACATGTATGCGATTACCAAGTTTTCTTTCCGTGATGTTAATACGGCTGCATGGACTTGGCACGATACGCCATCTAAAGCGACGTCTACGCCGGGTTATCGCGATGCCGGTTTTGATAATTTTGCACCTTCCTATGAGGACTGGGGAGCTGCCGATACATTGTTGATCAGTGGCACTGATCCCTACGAAACTAAGACAATCATTTTTACTTCGTGGATCAAGCCCGGTATTGACCGGGGTATGAAAGTGATTTCTTTAAATCCTCGCGAGACTGGAGGTATTACCTACGCTAAAAAAATGGGCAATGGTCTGCTTCTTGATCTGTATCCTGGTACTGACAGTATTGTGCTGGGGGCGATGACCCGTATTATTTTGGAAAATGGCTGGGAAGATGCAGAATGGATAAAAACATGGGTTAATAATAAATTTGAGACCAGTTCCGGTTTTGGCCAGGGTACTCGTAATACACCGTGGCAATGGCGTACCACCTGGAGTAAGTTTCAGACCGGTGGTTTTGATGGTTATAAAAAGTGGCTGATGGCGCAGGACGAATACAGGCTGGAAAACGCGGCGCAAATTAGTGGAGTTGATGCGGCTAAAATTCGTCAGGCTGCGGAATGGCTGGCCAAACCCAAGGCCGATGGCAGTCGTATCAAAGCCTCTCTTGGTTTGGAGAAGGGCAATTATTGGTCAGCCGGTACATCCAGCACAAATGCGCTGGCATCATTGGCCACCCTGGTTGGTGCGGGCGGTCGTCCAGGTCAAGTCATCGGACGTTTTGGCGGCCACCAGCGTGGTGGCCAGAACGGTGGTAAATACCCACGTAATAAATCACCCATGAAAGTACCGGGGCGTCGGCGCAGACCGCTGGATACTGATCGCTGGTTGAAATCGGGGCACACTCGTTTTGCCCATGTTATTGGCACGACCTGGATGCAGGCCATGGCAGGTACGGTAGGCTTGCAGCAGAGCTTTGAACAAATGGTGACGTTGAACCCACATCAAATACGCTCACATGATAAACAGGAAATTATTGATACCCTGAAAAAGCGTGCCGATTCCGGTGGCATGGTGGTGATCAATCAAGAGATTTACTTGCGTGACCCTGTCGGCAGTCGGTTTGCCGATATTGTGTTTCCTGCGGCGACCTGGGGAGAGGTGGATTTTATGCGCGCTAATGGCGAGCGCCGGTTGCGTTTGTATTCGAAATTCTATGATGCACCGGGCGAGGCGCAACCAGACTGGTGGATTATTGCCCAGCTGGCCAAGCGCATGGGTTTTGAAGGTTACGATTGGAAAAACTCCAATGATGTTGCTGAAGAGATGTCACGTTTCTCACGCAAAAGTCGAAAGTCTTATCACATGATTAAAGTCGCAGCGCATCGTGAAGGCACGACTCTGCATGAAAAATTACGCTCGCTGGGTACTGATGGTATTCAGGGGCCGGTATTTTATAACTATGATACAGGTGAACTGCACGGTACGGTGCGCTTGCACGATACCACGCTGACCCGTGCCGATATGGATAAAAAATGGGGCGCAGACGGCCCTATGGGTGCCAATATGCACTCCAAAAAATACACCCATTTCAACAGTCAAACCGGAAAAATCAACCTGCAAAAACATTCCTGGGACATCATTTCAACTTATTGGAATTGGTTGAAACCCAAAGGGGATGAATTGTGGCATACCAATGGTCGTATTAATGAGATCTGGCAATCTGGTTTTGATGATACCGAACGTCGTGCCTATATTGCCCAGCGTTTTCCAGCTGATGCCCAGTTTGTTGAGATTCACCCTGACGATGCAGCGGTTCGCGGCATAGAATCTGGTGATTTGGTGATGATGTATAACGAGCGTGTACCTAATTTCAAAGATAGCATTCTCGGTGTTTTTTCAAATGATCTTCATTTCGATGAGGCTTTGAAGAATGGACATATCGAATTAGGAAAAGCTGCGGTAACGGCAGTGGCTCTGGTGACTCCGGCCATCAAAAAAGGAGTAACTTTCAGTAATTTTCTGAATATGGTGCAACCTACAAATGTTTTACAGGGTGCAATAACTGACACTATTACTGGAAATTACAACTTTAAGTTGGGTATTGCTAAAATCAAGAAGTTGGGTGAGTCCAGCTACAAAAATACATTTAACAGCATGAGTTTTGTGCCGAGGCACCTTACAGCTTAAAAACATAATGCATTGAAAACTCCCGCTCAGGGACGAGCACCTTTATTTAATCGCTTGGGGTTTAATTCCCCACAGCTTGCTGTGAATGTCGTTATTCCGACCTATTTTTAGCCGGAATCCATAGATCGCCTAAAAGCGTCTACTTTTGGTGAGTCCCCTGGACTCCGGGCCTTCGCCGGAGTGACGTAATGGTATTGATACCCTGCTTTTGCGTAGCGAGATAGCTTGCTGCGGAGTGGTTTATCTAAGGTCTGTTGACGTTTCATTTTTATCACTGTTGTACCTGAAAAAAGGGGCGCGGTAGTGATAAAAATGAAACCTCAATAGACCCTGAGTTTTTCAAGAGACCTGCTTACAATGATGGATTCTACATCTGTATCTGTGCGTATTGGCATTGTCACTATTTCAGATCGTGCTAGTCATGGGGAGTATCCAGACATCAGTGGGCCTGCGATAGAGGCAGAATTAAGCAGAATACTCGCTATGGACTGGCAGGCTGTCACTCGTCTGGTGTCAGATGAACGCTGCGAAATAGAAGCAGTGTTACGTGAATTGTGTGACGAGCAAGGCGCATGCTTGGTGGTGACTACGGGAGGAACCGGGCCTACGTTGCGTGATGTCACCCCCGAAGCCACAGAAGCCGTGTGTGTAAAAATTCTTGATGGTTTTGGTGAGCAAATGCGTGCGGTATCCCTTAAATATGTACCAACGGCTATTCTATCGCGGCAGATTGCGGGGATACGTGGTCGCAGCCTGATTATCAATTTACCCGGAAAACCCGCTGCCATTGCACAATGTCTTCAGGCAGTATTTCCGGCTGTACCCTATTGTGTGGATCTCATCGGTGGGCCTTATTTGGTCACCAACCCGAATGTTATTAACGCTTTTCGTCCGAAATAAATCTTTAACTTAAATTAATCAGCTGAATGGTAGCGAGAATGACTATGGCACGGAAGATAAGATACTTTTTAGGATGTATTGGGCGATAGCGTATCATTTATACGTTGAGCTCAACCTATCCCAAAAATCGTTTAGATTCTGTGCTATAGACGTCCACAGTAGGTTCAACGGATTAACCGAGGTTTAACTGTGAGAGGTATTATGCGCGTCACTTTGTTCACTGAGTATTCATTCAAAGTACTTTTGTATTTATCGGGAAAAGGTGAGCCTTTGGTGACGGTGAATGAAATTGCCAGCGAATGTCATATGTCAAAAAATCATTTAGTGAAAGTTATTCAGAACTTGGTTCACTCAGGTTTTGTTAAATCTGTGCGTGGAAAGCACGGTGGCATCCGTTTGGCACGAGAACCGAAGTTGATCAACCTGGGGGATGTCGCACGTCAAACGGGTATGAATTTGGATGAAGTGGATTGTTTTGACACCTCAGGAGGTGATTGTCCCTTTGTGAATGACTGCAAGCTAAAATATGTTATTCACAATGCTCGCCGTAGCTATATGGCGACAATGGATGGGTATACACTGAGTTCTATTTTATAAATGGAAGTTCAAATCGTTACACCGTTAAGTAGTAATCGGTCGTAGGGCTGATTAACCCGGTGTTTAGCCATAGCCCGAAGTCACCGGCGTTAGCTGGTGGAGTACTCATTGTTCAGGCTCTACTGGTGTAAGTTGATACCGTATACATATGAAAATATTACTCAAGGGTATGAATGATGAAAACACCGCACTCATACCCCAGAGTGTCGTTATCAGAATTTTACGTTGAAATTAATCTGCATACGGGAACGATCATCCTGTGTGTCCACGCCCTTGGTAATGAGTTTTGCATTATAGTAACGTACATCCATGGAGCTGTTGGGCCCCAAGTTGTAATCCAGTTGCAGGCGGGGGCCTTTAAGGTTGTCTGCCGAAGGCTCGTTGGAGCCGAAGTTATCCTGGGTGAAAACACCATCACCAGGAGTCGCGTAAGTCTCCACATAATAATAATACGCGCGTAGACCCAGAACTTTATTCACTTTAAAGCGTATTTGGGCAACATAAGCAGTGTCTTCTGTATCGGCATTACTTTGCAAATAATCGATACCAAGCCGCCAGGGGCCGGTGCGTAACTGGCCACTTATAATCCAGTGATTATCGGCATGTAACCCATCCACAAGACCATCGTCAGTGGCATCCATGTCAGTGGGAGCATCAAGCGAAGCACCACCAACAGCGAGGGTGTATTTCATGTTGCCGCTACCTCCATTGTAGACTCCTTGATAAGTAAAGGCGGTAAGGTCATCGCTCCAGCCCCCATCAATAACGACAACATAGGCTGCGTTGAGAGTCAGAGGGCCAGTTTTGTATACCAGAGCAAGGGCATCGGGATTGATATCATTATCCCAAAACACTTCAGTCTGTTGCCAGAAATTAAAACTCGTTTTTCCGCCAATGACGGTAAGATTCTTTACACCGGTAAACGCGATATAGGCTTGGTCAAAACCCAGGTTACTACCGGAAGGAGGAGAGTCCGCTGTGGAGAACGTATTATGAGGTGAATTCATACCATTACCGGTTGCCAAACGTAATTTTCCAGACCAGTTATCATTGACCTTGAAAGCGACGCCAAAGCGTGCTCGGTAACGCCAGCGCTCACGATTATTGGTGACGGCATTTTGTTTTTCTCTATCATCTGCTTCAATGCGCAAACGTACATCGCCAAATAATGTAACCTTGCCATTCTCATCTAAAGGAATGGATGCGAGTGCGGTGGTGGGTATGATCAATGTGGCAACGATGACGCCAACAACTACAAAGAAAGAAACAGAACCGCGATGCGCATGCGGCATTATCGTCATGATTCTGGTCTGGATGTACATTACTTTCTCCCCTGGTCAACTGAATATAGTGGGGCACCTTCATGCCCCTTCGTATTTTCACTTCAATTTTCTGTTATTGCTTCCCTTTGCATAGCAGTCAGCATTTATTGTGCCAAATATGCGTATGTTTGTTATGTGGGTGTTGCGATAAAAATAAAATGGAAGCACGCTGCTTCTTGTGGAAAAACAGCGATTTGTCAGTAACTGATTATGTTACGAGAGGAAGAAAAAAGACGAGGGGGAATGTAGTGGATGAATGTGTGGTTCAAATCGTTAAATTAAAGATAATTGCTTGAATGAATTGTTCAGCGTGCATTCATCTAAAGCAATGTATCTTTGGGCTGCGTCAGGTGTTCACTACGGTATCGGAGGTCTTATTGACGCACCGGGCGTATTGCCCATTCGTAGCCTTGATTACCCATATATTGGCTGCCATTGCGAAAATAAACTAACCAAGCTCCCTGTCGGGAATATTTATCCGGTGTGCTGGACCAGAAACCGGTGCTCGGAGTATTTGGAAAAATTTCGCGGTTAATAGCAGGCTCGTAACACTTGGGCTCCACTAGAGTGTTAAGTTCTTCAAGGGTTGGCAGTCGCCAATCACGAAAACCAATGTAGCCATCTTGCCGCTTATTAAGCTCAATGATTTTGGAGCGAGCGTCACTCAAATTCATGTGATCGGGTACATTTTGACAATGATTGTTATCCCAGGGCATGCCTAATGGACAGCGAGCCCAGGTAAGGCCAGTTTTGGTATCAAGAACAGTGCCCGGGGATTTGTCTTGGAAACGTTTGCTGGGCGTGTCTGCGTCTGCGGCATCATAACATTCCTCGCCTATTGCATAGCTGCTGAACATGTAAAGAATAATAAAAAGGCCGGTTATTTTGTAATGCATAAATTTAACTCGTTTATTGTTCATATGTTATTGCGAATATTACAGATGTGCCCTAAAAATACAAACCTGAGAGATTGCAGAGAGATGTATTATACTCGACAGCTGCCGATTATTATACATATATGGCATGAACAGTTTTTTGGATATTAAGAGCCAATTTTGTGCAATATTATTTTCTTGTATGACAATAAAATATTCTTCCAATCTGGTTCTATCTTTACAAGAGAAATGGCTCCATTATTGAATGTTGGTTCTGTGGCATAGCATCTTTAAACAGAATGCATTCTCATTTTTATGGGGTGCAGTATGAATGTCGAACTCATTGCAGGTGATATTCTACAGCATTAATCATGTAGGCCACAGCTGCTTTTACCACGTCATCCGATAATGAGTTTTTGCCACCTTTGGCTGGAATTATTCCTTTTTTGCCGTGTTTAGGTGCTCCCATTACACCTGTGTCATGACAAACTCGGCACGCCGCTTTATAAATAACTTCTCCCTCTTTTGCGAAAGATGGCGCGGTATACTGTGCGAATAATACTCCTATAATTACAATGGCCACGCGCCAATTGATCTTGTCTTGTTGCTTCATGCGCTACCTTCTTGATTGTTTTTTCGGGAAAATGAAAGAAAGGGAATGCATGTAAAAATGGAAAGTATCGATAAATAAAGTGGCATATACTGTGCCAACATATTATCCAATAGGAGTTATTTTTTTGTTGACAGGTTGTCGATATATGAATATCAATTTGTTGAAATATAAAATTAACTGCTGAAAGTAATGAGCGTATAGAATATTAGGCATATTTATACAAGTGAACGTGTTGTTTAATGGTCTGTTGTATTAATAGGTCGGGCTGGTGCGATATTTTTATATCAAAAAACACCCTGCTTTATTACCAATTTAATTATTAACGTGCTCGTGCTTGAAAAACTCGGGCGCTAAATAATGATTTTTTATCATAAAGCCTTATAGAAATTTTGACTATTTTTCACTTGTGGAGTTTTTAGTTAGGTATGAGTGTGTATCATATTTGTTGCATGGCAAACATAAATGAAAAATAATATTCGTCTATTGCAATAGATTTCAACGCAGCTGTGAAATAAAGAGAGTATGCAGTAATGCCTAAATACCTGCGGGTATAATATCCTTAATGTGATATCAACTGGGTTCAGTTGACTTGTCAGTTTGTAGGGTATGTTGATTTTTGTATTTGTCCGCGTTGTGAATCACTGTAATAGAAAAATATATTTCTCTCCTTCATTACATTTTTACAGACCAAATACAGCGAATTTTTATATGGTCATTTATTTGCGAATCTTAAATTCATAGATTATCGCTTAGCGTGTAAAAATAGTGCTGTGTGAATTAGGGCTGGTGTTTTTTTACGCACGTTTTTTATGTGTGGTCATATATCTACAAGGCCAACCCATCTTTTTTGATGCGTTAAAGGGAGTTTCGATAAAATAGTGATTTTATTTTATTATCACTGTTTTAAATAGTTACCAAGTTGCTGTAATTTTCAGGCTTATGTGATCCTTGTATGTTCACCAACAGCGCGCAGTAAATGCTGTGTTTAACGGTAAAAGTATTAGGTGATCCGTGCAATGCAAGTAAGTAAAATTCCCAATTGAATTGTGTGAAAATACATAACAGAATGGCGCAAAATATTGTTTGTTTAAACGAACAAGTCAAGGAGGATGTAAAAAAGGAATAAACTGATTTAGCAGGGAATGGCTGGCAGATTTTCGTGCTGGCGACCAAGTTTTTGCAATTGGTCAACATAATGATTATCTACAAATAAAAGAGAAAGAGGGAGTACTCAAAATGAAACACTCAATATATTTCGGTATTTTTGCCAGCGGACTAGCCCTTGCGCTATGGACTGGTGGAGCAGCGGCTCATGGTGTTGGTGCAGGCAGTGGTAGCACGACGACAGGTGTAAAAAGCAGTACGCGAATTTCTATCAAAGCCAGTGATCCGGTGCGCGTTCGTCGTGTCATGGGGCCTGTTACTCATGAAATCATGGGCGTTCCTACAGAGCCTGTTGATTCCTTTGATTGGGGTGGCCAAGCACTCACCCCTGTTAAAGGACATGCCAGGCTGGATATCGACCCTATTGCCAACACTGGCACGATTCGAGCTGAATGGGAAGATGAATATGGACGCTGGACATATAGACAGGATACATATGGGCCGCCTGCTCATGCAACCGGAATCCGTATTGGATCATCCCGGGATTCTGTGACTGATATCCTGGATGACCCAATTACCACTAATGTCTATCTGCATGGTGATACTGGTGTTGGTGGCCCGGTCACTCCCACATTTTTTGCCCAATTGGCTATTTGGGGGCCGGCAAAAATTACTCTTAATGGTGAACGCTTTGACAACCCTTTCCCTGATGCATCAGGCTCCTTACCTTTTGTCGGGCCTAAAGGGTCTTTATGGGGAGGGCATGTTTTACTTTCTGAGGAAATTCGTGGTGATGATGGCGTAATACGCACGACTTCTGGTGAGGTTTTTGATATGTCGAAAGCCTCAGAAGGTAAGGTGTATCCGGAAAAAATAAATCTCAATTTATCGTTTATTGATATACCAAACGGTGCGCCGAACGGCAATGTGCCACCTATGCATCGTTTTATCTATTACATCTCTTTCAAGAAAGTTAACGTCAAGTATAAATATAAATAGCGTTTAGTTATTATTTTTATTGATTGTTTTTATCAATATCAGCTCGGTTTCATACCGAGCTGGTGTTAATGAAAAATTTGACGACCTATTTTTCAAAAAAGGCGATCAATTTTTAATCAGCGTATATGTTCACTGGGTTATCCAGGTGTTGACTCGTTCAAAAGTTCTGATTAGCCATCCTGTAGTTCCTTTAAGTTTTCGAGTATTTTTATTACCAATTGCTAAGTGAGAACTTGACCATTGTAAGCGGTTGATTTTTTCAGTCGTATATATCGGGTTGTGTTTCACAAATAGGGCTTGTTGAGAATTTACATAGGTAGCTATATAGATAACAACAGATCGTAGGTTTGATTATTTCGCTTTACTGTGAATTAAAGGCTAAATCCAAAGCAGCTGCATCCACAAAACTCTATTAATGCAGGTGAAAATATCGCGTTTGTTGAGAAAGTGCGCCGCGACAATGGACAGTGGCTCGTATGTTATCGTGTTATGAAGTGAATAATTAGCATACTAAAATCCTAAATCTCAATTGCCATGGGTATATTTATGTATAAGATGTCGAAATACTTTACAGTCGTATGCTTAACTAAAACAATATACTTCTAACTGGTTGAAAATATTGGATTAATATTTTAGGCATAAAAATTGCCTGTTCTTCATCAACTTGTACTGTAAAACGTTTGTATCCTTAAAAGGGAATTTTGCAGTTAGACTGTCAGCTTTGTAGTGCTTCTATATTAGCGCAATTTAATGTTACACCCAAAGTTGACAATGAAATAACCTGCTTTGAGGAGCTGCATCGTGTTATACGTAAAACCTGTTTGTTCACCCTTTATTTTTTCATTTATCCTGTTTTTTAGCGTGTTGACAAATGCCTTTGCAGACTCGGACACCATTGTGGCGTTACCGCTGGATGATGGCAGTGGCTTGGTCGCGAGCGATGTCAGTGGTAATGACAATGATGGCACGTTGGTTGGCGGGCCATTGTTTGAAACAGAGACACCGAATGGTAGTGCTTTTGCATTACGTTTCGATGGTGTGGATGATTACATTGATTTGGGTACGCTGGATGTGGCGGGCACAGGATTGACGCTGGCTGCTTGGTTTAATGCGGACAGTTACCCCGGAAGAGCGCGAGACCCTCGATTGATCTCGAAAGCGCTGGGGGTATCTGGTAATGATCATGTGTTTATGCTGAGTACGATCAGATCGGGTACGGCGATCCGCTTGCGGGCACGGGTGCGGGTGGGTGGAGTGACGACGACTCTGATTGCAAGCAGTGGTGATCTGGCGACAGGTGTCTGGCAGCATGGTGCAGTGACTCACGATGGTACGACGTTGCGCTTGTATTTGAATGGCGTTGAGGTGGGTAACACGGGGCTGGTTGGTCTGGTGGATATCGATCCAACAATTCCGGTGGTGGTGGGCGCGCAGCCGCCCGGTGCGGGGGAGCGTTTTTTTGTTGGGTTGATTGATGATGTGCAGATTGAGCAACGAGCACTCAGTGTGACTGAGCTTGGTGTTTTGTTGAGTGGAAATGCAGTGCCAGTGGCGGTGGATGATGGTTATATAGCCACGGAAGATATGCCGTTGGCAGTGACCGCATTGGATGGTGTGCTGGCTAATGATACGGATGGAGACAGCGATCCATTACAGGCGGTACTTGAGAGTGATGTGGCAAATGGCACGTTGATCCTGAGCGCAGACGGTTCATTCAGTTACACGCCGTTACCCGATTTCTCCGGCACCGACAGTTTCACCTATCGGGCCAGTGATAGCGCAATAACATCCAGCGTGGCGAGCGTCACACTGACCGTTAATTCGGTCAATGATGCACCAGTGGCATTGGATGAAGCGTATCAGGCTGAGCCGGATACGACCCTGGCTGTGGATGCAGCGAATGGCGTATTGGTTAATGACACGGATCCTGACCTGGATACGTTACAGGCAGTGCTGGAGAGTGATGTTTCCAACGGGGTGCTGCTATTGAACGCAAATGGCTCGTTCGAGTATACGCCAACGATTGGTTTTATCGGCACCGATAGTTTTACCTATCGGGCGGGTGATAATGTTCTCAACTCGAATATAGCAACAGTAACGGTGACAGTTGCTGCACCACCAAGCACGTTGGCAGATGCTTACAGTCTGGATGAAGATACAACATTGACCGTGTCCGCAGCTTTTGGTGTGCTGGCGAATGACGTGGACACTCAAGCGCCAGATGACTTGATTGCATCGTTGATCACAGGGCCGACAAATGGTGTGTTGACCGAATTGGCAGCTGATGGCGGATTTACCTACATCCCTAATTCTCAGTTTCAGGGTGCAGACAGTTTTGTTTATCGTGCGACAGATGGCGTGAATGGTACAGATGCGCTGGGGACGGTGACGCTCACGGTGGATGCCGTTAATGACGCACCAGTGGCAGCTAATGACAGCTATATAACGCCGGTAAACACAGTGCTCACTGTAGGTATATTGAACGGTGTGCTGGCGAATGATACGGACTTGGAGGGCGATTCTCTGCAAGCAGTGGTTGTAGATAATGTTTTGAACGGAATACTGAGCCTGAATACAAACGGTTCATTCGATTATACGCCGACCCCTGGGTATACCGGTATCGACAGCTTTACCTACCGTGCCAGCGATAGTGCTCTTGATTCGAACATAGCCACGGTGACGTTGACTATCGATAATTCAAACGATCCCCCGGTCATTCAAACGGGAAAAATCGCCTTTACTAAACAAGAGATCGACAATATGGTTGATCAAACCCATTACACCGCAGGGGCAGATCTGGATGGGGATTTAGATATCGATCTGATTGCGACAGACTTTGTAGACGACACCGTCTATTGGTACCGCAACGATGGTGCAGGCAATTTCACCAGATTGGTTATTGATAACAATCTTGATGGAGCCTATCCAGCACATGTAGGGGATGTGGATGGTGACGGTTATATCGACGTTCTGGCCGGCGGTTATTTTGGGGATACTCTGGCATGGTATCGCAATGATGGAGCTGGAAATTTCTTGAAGCAGGTTGTGGATGGTGCTGCCGATGGTATCCATTCAATGGTGACTGTGGATTTGAATGAGAATGGCTTTATTGATCTGGTGACGACTAACCAGGATGCAGGAACCGTCGTATGGTATGAAAATGACGGCACGAACACATTTATTCCACATGTGATCGATAACGCAGCAACCGGAGCCAAAGATGCGAAATTTGCGGATCTTGATGGTGATGGAGACCTGGATGTCGTGGCGGCCAGTTTTTTCGTGAATGAAGTGGCTTGGTATGAAAATGATGGCAGCGAAAATTTCATCAAACATACGATCAACTCTAATGCGCAGGGTGCTTATTTTGTTTCCCCCACGGATTTGGATGGTGATACGCATGTTGACCTCTTAGTAGCAAGCAAAAACGACAACACCGTCGCTTGGTACCGAAATAATGGTGCCGGTACGTTTACCCGACAGGTTATTGATGGTGGTGCGCTTGGAGCCCGGTCAACATTTGCAGCCGATGTTGATGGCGATGGTGATATCGATGCGCTTGCTGCCAGTGTTGATGACGATACCGTTGCTTGGTATGAAAACGATGGTAATGGGAATTTTACCAAGCGAATCGTCGATCAGGCGGGCGCAGGCGCATATGGTGTATATGCTATCGACATGGATGCGGACGGAAACCTGGATGTATTATCAGCAGCTCGTGATGACAACTCGGTTTCGGTGCATTGGCAAGTCAGAGAGCATCGTGGAGTTGTTCCAGTGGGAGAGATGTTGGTTATCGGTAGCAGTGAATTGCTTACCACTGACCCGGATGACGCACCCATTGAGTTAACTTATACATTAACAGGCGAACCAGGTTTCGGTGAATTACAGCTCAATGGTGCAACGCTGTTAGTGAATGATACTTTTACACAGGATGATGTGAACCAGTCTCGCTTGGCCTATGTACACTTTGGCACCAACACCCCGGCTGATATATTCATGTTTACGGTGGCCGATGGTGGTGAGAACGGAGCCCAACCCGCGAGTGGTACATTTTCGATCAGCAGCGTTGACCCTGCCGATTTTCTGGTGCAGCTTCCGTTTGATGAAGGTAGTGGCACGACAGCATTTGATGCCAGTGGAACAGGTAATGACGGGACGCTGATCAATGGCCCTTCCTATGAAGCAGATACGCCTGATGGCAGCGCGTATGCAATGCGTTTTGATGGAAACAATGCCTACATTGACTTGGGAACGTTGGATCTAACAGGTAATGGCTTGACGTTGGCAATCTGGTTTAAAGCGGACTCTTTCCCTGGTAGTGCGCGGGATCCACGCCTTATTTCAAAAGCGACGGGCACAGCCGTCAATGATCATGTATTTATGCTTAGTACGATCAAGTCGGGTGCGGCAACGCGGCTGCGTGGCCGGGTACGTGTCGGTGGTCAAACAACAACGCTGATTGGTGCAAGCGGTGATTTGTTAACGGGGGTTTGGCAGCATGGCGTGCTGACTCATGACGGCATTACACTGCGCTTGTACCTGAATGGTGTAGAAGTGGGAAGTACACCGCTTGCGGGAGCGGTGGATCTGGATTCTTCCGTTACCGTGGTCGTGGGAAATCAGCCGCCGGGCGCAGGTGTGAAAACATTTGATGGGTTACTCGATGATGCGCGAGTGCTTCAGCGTGCATTGATTGAAGAAGAAATCACGGATATCGTTATGAACGGGCCGGGAGGGTAGCAACTTGCCCTGCGGAATTCAGGTTGATCATTATTGAATGCAAATCACATCGATAATGTGCTGAAAAGGGAAGGTGCGTGAAGTGGAAAAAGCAGGTTTTCACTTTATGTTTCTTCGCATTTTTTGTGGTAAAAAATTTCCTGATTACCCACAATTCACAGCCACGTTGTGACAAATTAAACCCCCATATGTTCAATTTTTTACATGCAAAAACTAAACTCACCCTACCAGAATATTGACGTAGTGAAGAAAATTGACCGCATCGGGTGACACTATTTCATGTGGATATTCATGTTTACAGGGGCAGCAGCCGGTTACGAGGCGACCCAATGGCTGAAAATCATGGGTAATCAGGAAGTGCTAAACCTAAAGCAGCAGCACCCACAAAACGCCACTAATGCAGGGACAAGTATCATGTTTGTAGAGGAAATGTGCCGCGACAATAGTGGGGGATACGTTATCGTGGCACTGGAAAATGACGTGTTATGAACGCAAAGATCGCAGAGGCGCAGAGGCGCAGAGGGCGCAAAGTGTACTCATTGCCTATGAAACACAGCCATGATAATGCCCACAACATAAATAATGGACTGAATGAGTAACAAAATAATACTGCCTGGCGATGGCTGAGATTCAGGCATATAATCTGACAGCTTTATATTTTTCTTTGCGTCCTCTGCGCCTTTGCGATCTTTGCGTTAAATACTCACCTGATTACCGACAACTCTCAACCATTGTATAGTCCCAAAAACAGGCTGTAGGCTTAGTAAACATGCTATGCCACCCTGAGTGATATGGTTTGTTGCAGTGGATTTCTGCTTAAATAGTCATGTGTGAAAATGTTACTACCTATTGTTGCTTATAACCCATTGAATGCTTTTTAATTAATTTTTATCAGAATGGCTGAGAGTTGTGGGTAATCAGGAAAAATTTTCAGAGAAGGCAATGATCAACTGATCATTTCGATAAAGATTTAGGCTTTGTTGACATTTGTTGAGTAACACCTCACATCTCTTTTTTTTCACGAGATTAACGAGTGAGAAACGCCAATCTTTCAGATGGAAACTGGCATGAAATCCTTGATTTTTTGACAGGGGGAAAGGCCCCAGACATTGCTCAATCCTATGTTCTAATTGACGGTGCCAAGGCCCGTATGTGTTGATGGAATAAGGCTTGAGACGCTAACAAGCTCATCGAACAGCTCAAACATCAAGGGATTATTCTTGTTATTCCACGAAAAGAAAATCGTAAAGAGCCGCGAGAATATAACATATCTACAAAGAGCGCTGGGTTAGTGGAATATTTTATCGGTAAGCTCAAGCAGTTCCGACGAGTTTTTTCGCGATTTGAAAAATGAGCAAAGAATTACATGCATTTTGTTTGATCTTCCGCAGCTTTGATATGGTTACGTTGAAATGTCAACAGAACCTAGTTAAGAAGATTGGAGAGTTTGTGAATATGTCATACGCTGCATTAATGTAAGCGACAGTTTCATTCAGGGTATCTTTTGTAATATTCAAACGTGCAGGCTTAATCTCTGATTTTCGTGCGGATATAGTCAGAGGCTTTTGGCTGCCTGATTATCTGCTAGAGATTGGCTGGGGTATGATATTTCCAATATTACTACCTCTCCATCGGCAATGAAGGGGCCGTGAACTTCACCAGGAGGCCTGCTTGCGTAAAAGCCTGGCTCAAGCCATAAATCAAATGCTTTGTCATACAGTCGCCCGGAAATGACAAAAATTTCTTCGGGGTATTCATGGCTTTTTGCTCCGAAAAAACCTGTTGAGTAACCGCTTTTAAATTTTGTTAGTCTGGTGTAGTCACCTGAGTCAGGATCTTCAGCTATTGTTAGTTGGAGTAGGTTTCCATCTGAGCCATCGATAATTTCCCATTCGCTACTATTCTGCTCGGCTAAAGGGTTCCAATATGTTTTGGTTGTTTTCATGATGATGTCCTTTCTGATTTAGCCGGAATCCATAGGTTGAACCCCCTGGACTCCGATCTTCGCGGAGTGATGTGATGATATTAATACTTCGTCAACTTGTTGCGGGATAATTTATTGAGGTTAAATTCATTTCATTCCGTGCGAGAATGGCGATCTTTAGCGGTTGTATAGTGCTATTAAATACCAATTGTTGGTGAGATTTCAAATGTAAATTTAACGCTGGCGTTTCTCCCGCAGGTTTTTTTCCACTTCTAATACATGCCGTGTTGTTGTTAATACGGTGTCTGGGTTGAGGCTCATGCTGTCAATGCCAATTTTTACTAAAAACTCTACTATTTCAGGATAATCAGAAGGCGCTTGTCCACACAACCCTGAATGACGGTGATTACGTTGAGCACCTTCCACGGCGAGTTTAATCATTTGTTTTACACCGGGATCTCGTTCATCAAAATCGAAAGAAACCATTGAGGAGTCACGATCTACACCCAACGTCAATTGTGTCAGATCATTGGATCCGATGGAGAAGCCATCGAACAGTTTAGCGAATTCGTCGATAAGAATGACATTGTTGGGGATTTCGCACATGACATAGATTTCCAGTTTATTTCTACCGCGCTCAAGACCATGTTCAGCCATGGCTTGCAGCACTTTTTTACCTTCTTCTATGCGCCGACAAAACGGGATCATCAGTTTTACGTTAGTCATTCCCATGTCATTTCGCACACGTTTCATGGCTTTACATTCCAGTGCAAAGGCTTCAGCGTAGGCGGGGTGGGTGTAGCGGGCTGCACCACGAAAACCGAGCATGGGATTGTCTTCATGGGGTTCAAAATCGAAACCGCCGAGCAGGGTGGCATATTCGTTACTTTTGAAATCGGATAAACGGACTACTACTGGTTTGGGCCAGAAGGCCGCCGCAATTGTGCCTACACCTTCGGAGAGTCGTTGCACAAAATAATCGGCACCATCGGCATAACCATTAACGAGTGCTTTCAATGTGTCACGGGTATGGGCTTGGGTTATGCGTTCTGGGTGGAGCAGAGCCATGGGATGGGCTTTGATGTATTCGTTAATAATGAATTCCAGTCGTGCCAGACCAACACCGTCGTTGGGAAGAAAGGAGGTAGAAAAGGCTAGATCCGGGTTGCCCAGGTTAATCATGATGTTGGTTTTGGGGCGGGGTAGGTCAGAGAGGTCGGTTTCAATAATTTCGTAATCAAGCTTACCTAGAAAGGCGTGACCTTCAGAGCCATCTGCACAGGAGACGGTGATCATTGTTCCTTCGCTAATGTCTTGTGTTGCGCTATCACAGCCAACCACAGCAGGGACGCCCAGCTCTCGGGCAATGATAGCAGCATGGCAGGTGCGGCCACCGCGATTGGTGACAATGGCGGCGGCAATTTTCATAATCGGTTCCCAGTCGGGGGTGGTGGTGTCGGCCACCAGTATGTCGCCGGGGTTAAATTCGTGCAGGTGGGTAACATTTGCAATATAGCGTGCATGGCCTGTGGCAATTTTGGTGCCCACGGCATAACCGTGTGCGAGGATTTCGCCTTGTTGTTTGAGAAGGTACTGGCGTAGCAGATGACCTTGGTTTTGTGATTCCACGGTCTCCGGTCGTGCCTGTACCATGTAGAGTTCACCATCGATACCATCTCTGGCCCATTCCATGTCCATGGGGCGGGTTTCGCCTGCTTTTTCGCTGTAGTGTTTTTCCACTTTAATGGCGTAATCTGCCAGAGTGAGTACATCTCTGTCACTGAGGCAGTAACGCTGGCGGCCAGCTTCGGGTACTGGCACATTGCGGGTGGCTTCCTGAGAATCGTCCGCAGCGTAAATCATTTTGATTTTTTTGCTGCCAAGGCGTCGCCGTAACACGGCGCGATGACCTGCTATGAATGTGGGTTTGTGTACGTAAAATTCATCGGGTTCCACGGTGCCTTGTACTACATTTTCGCCCAGACCGTAGGCACCAGTGATGAAAACGACATCACGAAAACCAGTTTCGGTATCCAGAGAAAACATGACACCGCTGGCATCAAGATCCGAGCGCACCATTTTCATGATGCCGATGGATAGCGCTACGTCGAAATGATCAAAACCATGGTTAATGCGGTAATGAATCGCTCGGTCGGTAAATAATGATGCAAAACAATGACGGCAGGCGTCTAAGAGTTGTTCGTTGCCACGGATGTTGAGATAGGTTTCCTGCTGGCCCGCAAAGCTGGCGGTGGGTAAGTCTTCAGCGGTGGCCGAGGAGCGTACTGCCAGACTTAGGCTGTCGCCATATTCTTCCTGTAATTGTCCGAAAGCATCCAGAATTTGTTGCTGCAAGGTGGCCGCGAGTGGTGCGTTGTAGATAATCGCACGAGCTTTGGCGGCACGCCGGGAAAGGTCATTCATATCATCGGGATTGAACCCCACTAGCGTGGCTTTCAAGGCGTCCCAGTTATTGGATTGAGTGAGTCCATCACGATAAGCCTCGGCGGTGATAATAAAACCATTGGGGATTTTAATGCCTTGCGGCATGAGTTCCCGGTACATTTCACCGAGGGAGGCATTTTTGCCACCCACCAAGGGAATATCTTCGATGCCAATCTCGTTAAACCAGCGAATGTAGCGGGGCATGTTTGTATCTCCTCTTGAAGTTGGGTGCTTCCATTCACTACGAATGCCATAAAAACCGGGTTGGTTGATATGCTTTTAACCTCAATTCCGTAGTTGGGCTTTTCCAAAGCCATATAACATCATATTGATTAAAATTTTAGTACATCCCTGAAGCGGGCTGCTGCGGAATTTAGGGTTAATCTCTGAGGGTTTAATTCCCCGCAGCTCGTTGCGATTATCATCATGCTGTGAAAGCTAGAACCCAGAGGTTTAAACTTCTGGACACTGGCCTCGGCTTTGGCACCTTGCGTTGCTCTATCGCCTACATTCTTGTAGGTATTCGCTGGTGTGACGTGAATACCCTATCAGCTTGCTGCGGGGTTGTTTGTTTAAGTTGGAAATGACAGAACAACCGTAATAACAACTAAAAAATAGCTAATGTGTTAATCAGAGGGTGATATTTATATTGTCTTTTCAATTTACAGCGAGAGTATGTTCAATGCGATCAGGATGTTAGATGTGTTACAGCATAGAAACCATTAACTGTATAAGTATATACCCGTAGTGATTGATATTTAGGTTTTATTGTATGTTTTTTTCACTTCATGGCTTCATTGAAATTCCTCGCAATAGTCGTCCGGCTATTGCTCGTCATTTCGACTCGCCTAAGAGCGCCTACTTTTGGCGGACTCTCTGGACTCCGGCCTTCGCCGGAGTGACGTAATGGTATTGATATCCCACTTTTGCGTAGCGAAATAGCTTGCTGCGGGGTAGCTTATTTTGATGCCGCCAGTGTACGTTCTTTAAAACCGATCCTGTATTACAACATCTTTCATAGCAAGCTGGCCACCTCTTGGTTGGGCTGGTTTGGTTCCTTTTCCGATGGCGACAAACATTGAAATGATATGGTCATCGGGTAGCAGAATGAGTTGAGATACTTTTTCAAAATCAAACCCGTCCATGGGACAGGAGTCATACCCCATTTCTTTGGCTGCCAGCATCAGGGTTTGTGCTGCAATGCCACAAGACCTGAAAGCTTCATCTCTTTGTACTTCTTTTTTCCCCCGGTAGTAACCGTTAATTGCTGGCAGCATAAATTCCTGAACTTCTTTTGCTGCATTGGCCCAATAGCGGGCGGGAGATTTTTCCCAGGATTTTGTGTCTGCGCAAATAATGATAAGTAAAGAGCTGTCAGTTACCTGTGCTTGTCCCCAGGCTGCCGCTTTTATCTGTTCGCGTAGCGTTTTGTCTTTTACCACGACAAATCGCCAATGCTGAATATTAAAGGCGGTCGGTGACAGCATGGCCAGAGACAGCAGTTCTTTTTCCTCTCTTTCGGTCATCATGTATTCACGGTCAAATTCTTTGATGGCGCGTCGGCTTTTAATGGCCTCTGTTGTATTCATTTTATGCTCCTGTGTGACGATTTTGGAAAAAGTTGATACTATGTGATACATGCTAATTATGTAAGAACGCACAATTTTGTAATGTAGGTACAAGATGTATACCGCTTGAATAGAATTGTATAGGATGTAATCGTGATAAAAGATAAAAAATCAAGTTGTAGTTTTGGATGCCCGACTGAGGCTGCGCTGGAGGTATTGGGTGGAAAATGGAAAGGGCTGATTCTTTTTCACTTGAGAGGTAATACCCGGCGATTTAATGAGCTAAAGCGGTTAATACCAAATGTCACACAACGAATGTTAACAAAACAGTTGAGGGAGTTGGAGGCGGATAAAATTGTACACCGAAAGATATTTCAGGAAATCCCGCCCAAGGTGGAATATTCCCTGACAAATTTCGGATTGACGCTGACGCCGATTCTTATCGCTCTTCAGGAGTGGGGAATTGAGTATATTGAAGAAATAAAAAAAATCCGCAATACATAGTGTTGCGGATTTTTTGCGGTAAATATACTTGTGGCATTTTGGATTTAGGTGTCAATGTGCGTCATATTTATTAGTCTCCTTTAAGGTTAAAACCACCGCCTTTAGGCGGTCAGATTTATCTGCGATACTTTTTTGAGATTGAAATTTTGAAAGGAGTAGTGAGTAAGGATCATGTTCATCTACTGGTGTCATCACCACCGAATATGGCGCCCAGTGAAATAATGCGAAGGGTAAAGGAGCGAAGTTTGAGTAAACTGTTTGAGCAACTCCCTGAGTTAAAGAGACGTTATTGGGGAAGACACTTTTGGGCAAGAGGATACTTTTGTGTCACTTCAGGAGAGTTGACAGAAGAGATGATCAAAGAGTATTTGGAGCATCACTTTGAACCTAAAGGGGACGACAATTTTAGAACAGAGGATTAGACGGGTCTTTGACCCGTATCCGGACTTTAGTCCGTAATACTAACCCACCAGCTTTAGCTGGTGGTTGTTGAGTTTCTAGGGTACGAAACCCATTATTCTGAATTAATCCGTTGGATCAACTGCGAACGTCGGCGAATGATTAGTCACCGTATTCGAGCGTTGAAAAAGGCAAAATGGCTAAAAAATACGGGCAGATGGAATCAAGGGAGGTATCCGTATTGTACGGCGGGTATTATGATTAATCTTTATTAAACAAATAGTTATTCTTCCAGAATGTGAATGGTCAGGGAGACGGATTAATATGATCAATGAGAGTTAATCCATATCGTAGCGTGTAGCACCAAGAGGAAAAGTAAAGTTGGCCCATCCTGCGTATAATGCTGCGCCATGAGTGATGCCTCCAATTTACCCCGTATCCAGAAACTCTCCACCCGACTTGCCAACCAGATTGCTGCTGGTGAAGTGGTGGAGCGTCCGTCAGCGGTGGTCAAGGAGCTGATTGAAAACAGTCTGGACGCGGGTGCGCGGTCTATTGACGTCGAAGTGGAAGGCGGTGGCACACGGTTGATACGTTTGCGTGATGACGGCTGTGGTATCGATAAAGAAGATTTTGCCCTGGCGCTGAGCCGTCATGCCACCAGCAAAATTCACAGTTTTGATGACCTCGAAGGTGTTGCCAGCCTGGGGTTTCGTGGAGAGGCTTTGCCGAGTATCAGCTCGGTATCCCGCCTGGAATTACGCTCGCGGGCGCAGGGCAGCGACAGTGGTTGGCGGGTCACTGGTGATGGTGGTGATAAAGTCGGCAAGCTGGAGCCTGTTGCTCACCCTCAGGGCACCACTATCGAAGTGCGTGACCTGTTCTTTAACACTCCGGCCCGACGTAAATTCTTGCGCACCGAAAAGACCGAATTTGCCCATCTGGAAAAAGTGGTTAAACGCATTGCGTTGAGCCGCTTTGATGTGGGGATCACCTTGAGCCATAACCAGCGGGTTGTGCAAAAATGGCGACCGGTCAGCGAGCGGGCAGAGCAGTTACAGCGTGTTGCTCAGGTGTGCGGCACCGCGTTTGCCGACAATACCCTGCAAATCGAGTTTCAGGCGGCGGGTATGCGCTTGTGGGGGTGGGTGGCATTGCCGACTTTTTCACGCTCACAAGCTGACCTGCAATATTTTTTTGTCAATGGGCGCATTGTGCGTGACAAACTGGTAACTCATGCCATCCGGCAGTCTTATCAGGATGTGTTGTACCATGGGCGGCACCCGGCTTACGTGCTCTATTTAGAGTTAGATCCGACGATGGTGGATGTCAACGTACACCCCACTAAACACGAAGTGCGTTTTCGTGAAGGCCGCATGGTGCATGATTTTTTGTTTCGCAGCCTACATCAGGCACTGGCTGAGGCGCGTCCCGAAGCCGCTGCACCGCTGGCCACATCGGAAATCACTGCTTTTTCGGAACCATCAACAGCGGGCAACTTGCCGACACAGCCTGTACAACAATTTGGTTTATCGTATCCCCGTCCTTCATCATCCGGGGTGTCACCACGGGCCGTGCAAGAGCATTTACAGGGTTATCAGGCGTTGGCACAAGCAGCAGCTGTCGGCGAAGTGGCGAATACGGACAGTACCGAACAGGCAGACATTCCTGTTTTAGGTTATGCCATCGCACAATTGCACGGTGTCTACATTCTTGCGGAAAACCAGCATGGCTTGGTGCTGGTGGATATGCATGCTGCTCATGAACGCATTACTTACGAACATATGAAAAATGCATTGGAAGGTGAAGGGGTGAAGTCACAGCCGTTATTGGTGCCTTTGAGTATCAATGTTTCCGAGGCAGAAGCCAAACTGCCAGCAGCCTTTGAGGACGTATTTACTGAACTGGGTTTTGTGGTGGAAAGCATGGGGCCTGAAACCATCGTTGTGCGTCAGGTTCCCAGTCTGTTGCGGAATGCTGATATTGAAGGGCTGGTGCGTGACGTGTTATCAGACCTGAGCACACACGGGACTACGCGCCGGGTGCGTGAAGCTATTAATGAACTGCTGGGCACCATGGCCTGCCACGGTTCGGTACGCGCCAATCGACGTTTGAGTTTGCCGGAAATGAATGCCCTGTTGCGTGACATGGAAAACACTGAGCGCAGTGGCCAATGTAACCATGGCCGACCCACCTGGATACAGATGAATATGGATCAGCTGGATAAACTGTTTATGCGCGGGCAATAAAGTGATTGCACCTGAATTGTCTGATTAAGGGGTATATACGCAATAACTTCCTGGTTTGGTGAGCGAGGTAATGAAGTTTATACCCGGAAAATTGGATACAATAGTCGGCATGTAGAATATTCGCCTTTCTGTCAGGCAGTGATCGTAACTGAGCATTGCCTATGTGGTGTTATTTGATTCCGCTGGAGCAGGAAAAATAGGTGTTCATTCTGGTTCCCATGCTCCGCGTGGGAATCCATACGACAATGAAACGCAGGTATGATAGGTATCCCCACGCGGGTGTATGGGAACCAGGGTGCAATCACCATCAGACTTAACATAATGACAATGAAGGTGTGGGCATACGAACTCCCATGGAAGAGACAGCATTGATTATTTTAAATGACCAGAACAGGGGAGAATGATGCCCAAAGCAAGTGAACTGAAAAGAGGCAATGTCGTTGACATTAACGGCGCGCCTTATGTTGTCAAAAAAATTGAATCACGCAGCCCATCCTCCCGTGGTGCACAAACCATTTACAAAATCCGCTTTAACAACGCGCAAACAGGACAAAAACTGGACGAAAGCTGCAAAGCCGATGATATGTTCACCGAGCTGGATCTCATCAAACGGCAGGCACAGTTTTTATACCAGGACGGTGACATGTTTACCTTCATGGACATTGAAGATTATAGCCAGTACACCCTTGGGCAGGCCGAGCTGGAAGACGAACTGGGTTATCTGGTGGATGGCCTGGAAGGTATTTATGTGCTGATTGTGGATGAGCGTGTGCTGGGTATTGAATTGCCGCAAACCCTTAGCCTGGAAATCAAAGACACCGCACCGGCACTGAAAGGCGCAACGGCGGCAGGCCGTACCAAAACAGCGACACTGGTCACCGGGCTGGAAGTGCAAGTACCGGAATATATCGAAACAGGTGAAGTGATAAAAATAAATACCGATGGCAATAAATTTATGTCGCGCGCCTGATGCCAACGGTTTTTTGGTCTCTCCCATGGAACACAAAAGAAGTAGGGTGGGCACTGCCCACCAGTGGTGGTGCCCCGACTATTAATGGTGGGCAATGCCCCACTCTACAGAACGATGAAAATTACTCATGGATAATGTTTTGAATAAAATACCTGAAGCAGTTGATGAAAGCGAAAATGAAAACCAGGAGCCCATGGCTACGGTGATGATAGGTGATAGCCGTATTACTTTGTTAGGTACGGCACATGTGTCACGTACCAGTGCCGAAAAAGTCAAAGAGCTGATTGAAACGGGTGATTACGATGCCGTGGCTGTGGAGCTGTGTCCCAGTCGTTACAATTCCATTGTTAACCCCGATGCTCTGGCAAAAATGGATTTGTTTCAGGTTGTGCGTGAAGGCAAAGCCTCAATGGTGGCAGCCAGTCTTGCACTAGGTGCTTTCCAACAAAAAGCGGCTGAGCAAATTGGTATTCAGCCGGGTGCGGAAATGCGGGAAGCGATTGACTGTGCCAAAGCGGCAAAGCTGCCAGTGCTGTTGGTCGATCGTGAGGTAGGTATCACACTCAAACGTATTTACCGCAATGTACCCTGGTGGCGACGCATGAACTTGATCAGCGGTTTGGTGGCCAGCGTCGTCTCCAAAGAAAAAGTCAGCGAAGCAGATATCGAAAAACTGAAAGAAGGCGATATCCTCGAATCCACTTTTGCTCAGTTTGCCGAAGAAGAACAAGATTTGTTTAAGCCGCTCATTGGCGAACGTGATGAATACATGGTGGCGCGTTTGCAACAGGAGGTGGCCAAACATCCCCACGAAAATATTCTGGTGGTGATTGGTGCTGGTCATCTGGCGGGTATGGTAAAACGGTTTGAAGCAGGTGCGGCTGACAACGACTCTGTTGTACAGAGTAAACAAGAGTCGGAAGAGAACAGTCTCGCCCATGTTGCCGATGAAACCATTGCTCGTCTTGATGCGGTACCTGTTGGTGCGAGTTGGTTTAAATATTTTCCGTGGATAATAGTGGCGCTGGTATTTCTGGGGTTTGGCATCGGTTTTTCCCGCAGTCCGGAAATGGGCTGGCAACTGGTGATGGATTGGGTGTTAATCAATGGTGGTCTGGCAGCGCTGGGTGCGCTCCTTGCCGCTGCACATCCACTGACAGTGATTGGCGCTTTTTTGGCGGCACCGCTGACATCACTGAATCCCACCATTGGTGCAGGCATGGTTACTGCTGGTATCGAAGTTTATTTGCGACGTCCCAAGGTGGGCGATTTTGAAAAGTTGCGTGCGGACACGACAACCATCAAAGGCTGGTGGCGTAACCGGGTGACACGGGTTTTACTGGTGTTTATGTTTTGTACTCTTGGTTCTGCGATTGGCACCTACGTGGCAGGATTCCGTATTGTGGGGCGGTTGAGTGGTTGATTCCGCATTCTTTTATTTTCTGAAAGGATGTGGGTGCGTAAACTTATTTCACGACAGTCACCTTGATGTTGCCTTCTCGTCGCAAAACATTGACCCCCACGTCATTGTCGTAGCGCTGAAGAAAAACATCAACCGATGCGTTGCCCACGGTGAGTTTTTTAATTTCCAGAGAATCCAACCAGGATGGTAACCAGGGTCTGCAAAAAATTACTTTTGGTTGAGGGGTGTTGCTTATTTCTATGCCCAGGCAGGCTTGTAAGAGGGCGAATATCACCGTGCTGGACCATGCCTGAGGCGCACAGGCCAGGGGATAAAGTGTTGGGCCTTCGCCTTTTCGTTTAAGGAACCCGCAAAACAATTCCGGCATGCGTCTCAGGTCAAGAAACAGGCTGGCTTCAAATAGGCCAGTCAGTATTTGTGCTGCCTCTTTACGATAGCCGTAGCGGGCAAAGCCCAGAGCAATCATGGCGTTGTCATGAGGCCAGACGGCACCATTGTGATACGACATGGGGTTGTAACGGTTTTCACCCGTGGCTAGAGTGCGTACTCCCCAGCCGGAATAACCCGTTTTATTCAGTAACGTTTCAATAGTGCGTCGGGCGTGTCGCCGGGTGGCAATGCCGCTGAATAAGGTGTGCCCGGCATTGGAAGAGCGTACTTGGCAGGGACGTTTATCACCATCCAGTGCCAGTGCATAAGTACCGAGTTCATCGCACCAAAAGGCACGATTAAAACGTTTTTTTAATGCGTTGGCTTTTTTTTCCAGAGCTTCGGCCTTGTCACTTTTTTCTAGTATGACGTAGAGTTTTGCGGCGCAGCGCCAAGCATCATACACATAGGCTTGTACTTCACAGAGGGCGATGGCTCCGGTGGCAGCACTGCCATCAGCGTGAAATATGGAGTCGTCAGAATCTTTCCAGCCTTGCTGTGAAAGACCTTTTTCATTTTGGCAGGCGTATTCAAAAAAGCCATCGCCATCCTTATCTCCGTAGTTGTCAATCCAGTTCAGCGCGGCTTCGATGTTTTGCCAGATGGATTCAATAAAGGCGCGATCACCCGTGTGTTGGTAATAGGCGTTTGCCAGCACTATGAACAGCGGTGTCGCATCGATGGTGCCGTAGTATTGTGCAAAGGGAACTTCACCCAATGTAGACATTTCGCCACCACGGGTTTCGTGCAGAATTTTGCCAGGCTCGGCTTCGCGTATAGGGTCAGTTTCGGTGGCTTGATTGGCCGCAAGAAAGGCCAGCACGCCGCGGGCAATATTTGGATTGATCCATAGAGAATGCAAGGCGGTGATAATACCGTCACGCCCGAATGGTGTGCTGAACCAGGGCACACCTGCAAAGGGGTAGGGGCCATGAGGTGTGTTGCTGATCAGTAGATTGAGATCAACTTGTGAGCGATTTAGCCAGTCGTTGAATTGTTCGTTAGAGGTATGAATTGCGCAGTGGTTTTCGCGTGCTGTTTTTAATTCAGCAGATAATTTTTGCAGGGCATTAAGGTAATCAGTTGTGGGGGTGGTATTTTGATTCGCGTCACATTGAATGCTGATATAAATGTCTTTGTCTTCACCAGGGGCGAGCGTTACTTCAAAGCGGGCATTGTTATTATTAATTTTGGCGTTGGCATTGTTAAGTTGAATATGAGTATGACGAGTGATGTTGTCCAGGCCAGTGTATGCCAGGGTGATGCGTTGTTTTTGGTTGTTTATTTCTTCGGATAGGTGATGGCCGTGTGCTTCGCGTTGTTTGCCGCGTACTTCAAAAATGTCGGCAAAGTCAGCAGAAAAGATCAGAATGAAAGGAATGCTAACGCTTGTGGCACCGTAGTTGCACAGGCGTAAATGTTCGTAGCAGGTATCCTGGTAGAGCAGTTTGGCACGAAATACATGTATGGTATCTATGCGTACTATAGGTTTATTTTTTTCAATTATTTCAGGGATGGTGAGATCAACAGTGAGTAAACTGTTGTCTTGTTTGAGTGTTGAGTTCAACAATACTGGTCGTCGGCCATCGGCCAGGAGCAGATTCAGCTGTGATAGAAACCGGGTGTCCTGATGGTAAATGCCTTGTTCGCTGTGTCCCTGGGCTTGAATGTCGCCGTAGCGGTCAAATACGGCAAAGCTGTTGCCGTGTTTGAGGACGAGAGTGCGATCATCCAGAGAGTAATGGTTGGTCTGGATGATGTCAGTATCGCTCACAGGTCGGTGGTCCGGTTGGTGAGAATGATGGGCGTTGTTAATGTGTCATCGTGGGTTGCGAGCAAATTTTGTACTGCATAGTTTGTTGCCGACGGACGCTTTTGTTGATTGTGCAATTCATTTTTTTGATGGTGACGAATGAGTTGCTCATAAAGGCGTAAATAACGTTGGGTCATGTCTTGTGATGAGAAACGTTGCTCAAAGGCATGGCGGCATTGCTGGCGGTCGATGGTGTCCAGCTGGCCGACGGCATTTATCGCCTCTTGTTGTGTGTTGACAATAAATCCACTGACTCTGTGTTCCAGCACTTCAGGTACTGCGCCGTGATTGTAGGCGATTACCGGCGTGCCGCAGGCCATGGCTTCGGTCATTACCAAGCCAAAGGGTTCCGGCCAACTGATGGGAAATAGCAAGGCGCAGGCATTGCCGAGAAAATCTTGTTTTTGCGCATCACTGATTTCACCAATGAACTCAATATCAGGATGTTTTAACAGAGGTTGAATGGTGTTCGTGAAATAGTGCGCGTCTACTGGGTCGAGCTTGGCAGCAATTTTTAATTTTCGGCCTGTTTGTAAGGCAATGTTGATTGCTTCATCAATACCTTTTTCGGGGGAAGCGCGTCCCAGAAAAGCTAGGTAATCATTTGGCTTGGCTTGATATTGATAGAGGTTGAGGGGCAATCCATTGTAAACCGTGCCTCGCCAGTTGGCATAAGGTAGGGGTTCGCGTTGTGAATTCGAAATGGAAACCACGGGGATTTCATGAAATTCACGATTCAATCCTTCCAGTTCTACGATGTCCAAACGGCCATGTTGTGTGGTGATATGTGGAACCGTTAATCGACGCCCGATGGGGAAATGTTGATAACCCGTATGAAAATGAATGATGTCAAAGTCGGTTGCCCGCCGATAAAGTTCCTCAAACATGACTAAGTGGTGTGCCGACAATTCCTGGCAGGCACTCAGTCGTAAGGCGTGTTTGCAGGGGGCAATCAGGTGTGCCGAGGTTATAGAGTCTCCGCTGGCAAATAGGGTGACATCGTGACCCTGGGCTACCAATTCTTCTACTAAATAGGAAACGATACGTTCAATGCCACCATATTGTCGGGGAGGTACGCTTTCGATAAGGGGGGAAACCTGGGCTATTTTCATCGTATGCTTATTCCTTGTCAGTGAAACCGCGCGGTGACGCATGACGACTTTACGTTTCCGGACAGGCTTATCAGAGAGGCTATGCAAACTTATTCAGCCAATGGTTTATTTGTTGCTCAATTGTAGTTCTTTTTTTAAGCTTCAACTGAAATCACTTCAAGATTTTGATTTATATGGAAAATAACAGAGTTATGGAGAGTCTTTGTTGTGATTTTCTAAATGCTTTATCTTGCTGTACGGGTTAAGCGTTTATGCTATATGAGTGCGATTGCTTGCTGGATGTATGCTCGTGGCAGACCCTTGGGTGTCGTGGTTTTTTGTGATGAATATATATCATCTCATCGGGAGATCCGGGCCATTGCGAATGTCTTGGTTGTTTTCAATCGCTAGATACTCCCCATACCCTGACACAAATATGTCACCCCGGACTTTATCGGACGGAGGGAGGCTTATAAAATAACGTATTCTATTTGTAGGGTGCTCCATCGCACTTTAGGGTCGATTGCATCTTCATTAACTCTAATATGACTCCAGAAAGGAATAAGAAAACAGCTACGCTCATTGAAAAAGACAATGATAAATATCTTTCTATTTAAAGTTATACGGAGTTATTTCAGAGAGTAAAAAATAAAACTGTGGATGTTATGCTTCAGCACCTAAACATCCAGCAGGCTTGAGTCTCAGAGAAAGCGTACCGTGTGTGGCTTCCCAGGCCAGTAGCTATATGAAACATTATGCAAACCGGCCCCAGTACAAAGGTAGCGATTGTTTGCGCCACCCCGCTTTAGAACCCCGCTTCAGACTCATTCTATGTTGGGCACGGCTGGGCTGGAATATTGTTATCTTTTGTGGCAAGCTCAAAGGCACTTTCGAGTGGAACAAAGCCTTTAAGGAGCCCCGATGTGACCCATTCCTCATGTTTTCATTATTTCTCGATTATACTATTAAAAGCACATGGTTTATCAGAGTCTAAATATTTGAGATTTTAGAGTCTTTGATATCCTAGGTTAAAACTGATTTTTACTCATTGTTCTATCTCGCTCCATATTTTTCATGCGCTCAAGTTATGGTTATAGCTCGTCGCTGAAGGATAGTGTGAGCCGTGGGTAATCAGGTTTTTTATGCAGTGTTTATAATTTTACAATCGTATATGCAAAATAAGCGTACAGGTGACAAATGCTTTATTCAAAAATGTTGATTAAATTTATAATGCCTATTTTAGCGCTGTCATTATTGGCAGCGTGTGGTAATGAAAGCGAAAAAAATGAAACGGGCCGCTTTGAATTTAGCAGCGCCAGTTATTCGGTTAACGAAAGTGGTGGAATGGTTGAAGTCACCATTAACCGTGTTGGAGGAAGCGATGGTGCTGCCACCATCGACTGGCGGACGCAGGATAATACAGCGACGTCCATTCATGATTTTGGCAGCGTTATCCAAACCTCATTGAGCTTTGCCGATGGCGAAACCTCCCGCACCGAAACCATCACCATCGTTAATGATGACGCGGTGGAGAGCGATGAAACCTTCAATATTCTGCTGAGCAATCCAACCGGTGGCGCATCCATGGGGACAGTTGCTAGTACCGTGGTTACCATCGTCAATGATGATAGCGACCCTGTCCCACAGCCAGGCCGTTTCGAGTTTGGTGCTGTCAGCTATTCGGTTAGCGAAAGCGGTGGAATGGTTGAAGTCATCATTAATCGTGTCGGAGGAAGTGATGGTGCTGTTACCATCGATTGGCAGACGCAGGATGATACGGCGATGTCCACTCAGGATTTTGGCAGCGTTACTCAAACTCCGCTGACCTTTGCCGATGGCGAAACCTCCCGTACCGAAACAATCACCATTGTGAATGATGATGTGGTGGAGAATGATGAAACTTTTAATGTTCTTCTGAGCAATCCAACCGGTGGCGCATCCATGGGGACGGTTGCCAGCACAGCGGTCACCATAATCAATGATGACAGTGATCCTATACCTCAACCGGGTCGCTTCGAGTTTAGCTCAGCCAGTTACTCAATTAGCGAAAACGGAGGTGTCGTCGAGATTATTATTAATCGGATTGGAGGAAACGATGGTGTTGTTAGCGTGGATTGGATGACTCAGGGTGTGACCGCCACTTTTGCTCAGGACTATGGTGACTTTAATTGGACTCCATTGAGCTTTGCCGATGGTGAAACCTCCCGCATCGAAACAATCACTATTGTGAATGATGATGTGGTGGAGGGTGATGAAACCTTTAATGTTCTGTTGGGCAATCCAACCGGTGGCGCATCCATGGGAACGCTTACCACCACGACAGTCACTATTACCAATGATGATAGTGATCCTTTGCCAAGCTTGTCCATCGTATCAACAACGCCCCTTAGTCAAGCCTATGGTATTCAATTGAGTAGCAATATTACCATCGAGTTTAGCAGTAACGTAGATTGCCCAAATGTATCTTCACAGACTATTTCACTTATTGATAACAACAGTGATTTACCCACTACACTGACATGTATCGGTTCCACGTTAACGATTAATCCAGTAGAAAATTTTTCCCAATCAACCACATACACTGTCATTGTATCATCCGGTATTGAGAGTGACTCCGGCACTTCAATGGTTGATGATTACTCTTGGACATTTACAACCCTAGCGGGTTCTGCGCTTCCTCTATTGGAAGAATGGGAGTCAAAAATGCTAACCGATGGTGAGCACTGGGGACAGTACATTACCAATCTTTATCCCGCCCCAGGCACCTATAACGAACAAAACATGACGTACTACGACGGGCAAAGGGTCTTTTACCAGATTGCTGATTACACGGGCCAGCAGGAGCCATGGAACACTTATGCGTTGGAAGCTAAGCGTGTTTATCTGAACTATGCTGAAAATAGCGTAAATAGCTCAAGAGGATATAACTTCTCTTTCCCTGGCTACCGGCGCTTTGCCCAAGGCATCTACATGGATTATGTGCGCACAGGTGATGCCTCGGTGTATGAAAATATCGCCAAAATTCGTGATAACCCAGCCATCTCAGAGGCTGGCAGCCGGTCTATATCTATTCCGGCATGGTACCGGGAGAGACGTTCCCGGGAAGTTGCTTACGCTCTGGAGGCTCACATTTTTGCTGAACGCGCTGGGTATCCTCGGGATGAGGCAGATGTTGCCCGTTATGTGACCATGGCGTTAACTCACATTAAAGAGTGGGTCACTGGTGAGTTTGGTTATCCAGAGTTTTATCGGCGTGCACCGTTTATGTTTGCCCTTACCGCTGAGGCGTTGATCATATTTTATGAATGGGAGCTGGAAAATGGCCGTGATCCCACTGCCCTTTATAACCACGCATCGGTGCCAACCGAGTTCATCCCGACCATGATGATTCCAGAGGCTATCAAATCAATGGCCGATTATCTCTACGATGATGCGGTGGTGATATCTGGAGACAATATTGGTAAACCCATGTGGGTAACCGATATTGGCGGTCGCCGCCCTAATTGGAATGATGAAGGTGGCACCGGGTACTCCACTTTCCGTTATGAAGATATCAGGGGAGGTGCGCCTACTGTAGACCTGAATCTTATGATAGCTCCCGCCTACGCTTGGTTGTTTCAGCACTACAGTGAGATGAAGTACATCAATATCGCGGATAAATTGTTTGCCAGTGGCGTTAGTCTTTCTAATACTCGCTGGAATACCAAAATTTTTAACCAAAACTACCGTTGGAGCTTTGACTATATCAAGTGGCGCAATGAAGGCTTTGCAAAAATTGAGGGAGGGGGGGGGGATAATGACTTCCACCT